>Ga0272448_1001228_pt1 | contig 35225 bp, 29 predicted proteins | sample YNPCB0191_FD_202220 | JGI IMG/M metagenome (GOLD analysis project Ga0272448, IMG submission 202220) | Hot spring sediment microbial communities from Yellowstone National Park, WY, United States - YNP-CB-019-1 | ecosystem: Environmental > Aquatic > Thermal springs > Hot (42-90C) > Sediment...
TAATTTTTATTACTTTCCGATAAACAATGGAGCTAAGACCAATGTAATTGTAGAAAGTAACTTTATTAAAACGTGCAAGGAAGGACCAGCGGTATCTTTGCAGGGATCGCCGACAGTATCGCCAACGACTGCTGCTTTGTGAGTATCTGATCCCTTTCCGCCGAATTGTCCTGTTTCAATGAACTTCTTGGCATTATCCCAAGCACCACCGCCGTTGTTAAGGAATGTAGCAGCGAGAATACCGACCGCTGTTCCGATCATAAGCAGAGATGCCACAGTTTCGGGACCTTTTCCAATAAATCTGAATATGATACCGACAACAACAGGCATAAGCACCGCGAGTAAACCGGGTAAAACCATCTGCTTCAATGCACCTTTTGTCACTATATCCACAGTGCGCCCGTAATCGGGTTTTTCAGTTCCTTGAAGTATTCCGGGCTTTTCTCTGAATTGGTCTCTAACGTCGGTTATAACATATTGAGCAGCCCTTCCTACCGCCCTAATAGCAAAAGATGAGAATAAATAAACCAACATTCCACCAAGTAAAGCACCGATAAATACCTCTGGAATAGATATATCTACTCCTAATAACTGAGCTCCATAGTTTCTAACTTCATCAATGTAAGCGTTGAACAATAAGAATGCGGCAAGTGCAGCAGAACCGATTGCATAACCTTTTGTCAAGGCTTTTGTAGTATTTCCAACAGCATCTAACCTATCGGATTTTTCTCTGACTTCCTCAGGTTGCTGGCTCATTTCAATAATTCCACCAGCGTTGTCAACTATTGGACCAAATGTATCCATTGCAAGGATATATGCTGCTGTCGCAAGCATTCCCATCGTTGCTACTGCTGTTCCAAAAAATCCCGCAGCATGTTTCATTTTTTCTGCATCTTCAGGTGCTAATCCGGGTATATCTCCCATACCAGACGATTTCCCCAAGTAGAACGCTGCGAGTATGGCGATTGATATTGTAATTACAGGCAAAGCTGGTGTCTCAAAAGCCACAGATAATCCTGCAATTATATTTGTAGCGGGACCTGTTTTGCTTGCCTCTGCGATAGAAAGCGTTGGACGATATTTATATTCTGTATAATATTCAGTTATATAGACAAACGCAACGGAAGTTAAAACTCCGATTATTCCACAAAGGAAGAAATGCCACCAAGCACCTGGCGCGTCAGGCGGATTAAGGAGCCACCAGCTAGCAAAACCAAAAGCTATCATTGCTAAAATTACTGCTATATAATAGCCTCTGTTAAGTGACTTCATTGGGTCTTCACTGCCTTTGACTTTAACCGAGACTATACCGATTATAGATGCGATAATTCCAAAGGCACGTGCGATCAGCGGGAACATCATAACACCGATGACCCACGCGGGATTAACATTTGGCACTAATATAGCCATTGACGCGCCTAATATCATCGCACCGATATTCTCTGCGGCGGTTGATTCAAAAAGGTCAGCACCACGACCTGCACAGTCCCCGACATTGTCTCCGACGAGATCAGCGATAACTGCGGGGTTTCTCGGATCGTCCTCTGGAATACCAGCTTCCACCTTTCCGACAAGGTCAGCACCGACGTCAGCTGCTTTGGTATAAATACCACCGCCAAGCTGGGCAAACAAGGCGACAAATGATGCTCCAAATCCATAACCTACAATAAGAAATGGGATTTTTGTCGCTTCAACGCTTGTGGTATATTTCACCAAAGCAAAAAGTCCGCCGACACCGAGAAGGCTCATCGCCACAACCATCAAACCAGAGACTGCACCGCCTCTAATGGCTACTTGAAGTCCGTCATTAACTCCTTTCATTGATCCTGCGGCAGACCTTATATTGCTTCGGATACTAACCCACATTCCAATATATCCAGCGATCAATGAGCATATAGCACCTAATACAAAAGATAACGTGATCCAAAAAGCTAATCCAACTGACGAACTAACCGGATCAAAATCTCTGTGCTGCCTTATAAATCCATAACCTATAAACAAGACAACAGCAAAGATAATTGCAAGTATTATGATCGTCCTAAATTGTCGTCTTAAAAAGGCTTCTGCACCTTCTTTTATAGCATTGGATATTGCCTGCATAGCCTCGCTACCTACATCTCTTCTCAATACCCATTTCGCTAATATATAGGCGACAAGAAGACCAATAATACTTATGCCTAAGACTATTATGAGTAAACTTCCTTCTCCCATAAGCCCCTCCAAGTTTTGTGAATATTAGCCGAAGATAAATTAAAGGTAACTAAGATTAATCCTAAATTGTTTCATTCCAATTTAGGTTGTCAATTATAGTGAAGCCAATCCCTCCCTTCATAACAATATTTAACATCTATTCTTGTATTGATTTATATTGATTTATAATTTTTCAGGAAAGGTCTTTATAAGTTTAACAAACTTGGATATTTTTGTAAATACCTTTTTGATAGATAATTTCAATAAATCGGCATTATTTTACTGAGTAATCAAATTTTGTGTTTCATTATTATTTGTCCTGCTTGTGTTCTTACTTCTTCTAGGTAATGATGATTACGGGTATATTCAGTGAAGTTCGGCACTATTGTTTTATTGATCCTCTCAAAGAGATGATTTGCCTGTTCATCTCCATCAGATGCGATCTGTTTAAGCATATAGAGATACTCATAATCTTCCACAGCCTTTCGGATAATTTCCCATCTGATAGAGTCAACAGGGTCATCGGATTTACTGGGCATTAGCGGAGGATATATAACATAACTATCGCCTGCTTGTAATGATCCCCCTGTTGTGTTATCGTAGGGGTTATAGGTATGCTCAATATAAAATGGCGGATGCCAATCCCAATGGTTAAGTCCCCAATGTAAAAATCCTGGGATGCCATATTTGAATGCTAACCATGTGAATATACGGACTCTTATAAGCGGATAATCTATGAACCTATTTGGATAAGGTCCCCCAGGTCCACAGCAATAGTAAAACCATATCTTTTCCTGTGGTATTCCGCTTTTTTCTACGAAGCTCTCATATAAATTTTCTAATGGGACAGGATGATCGACAAAAGAGGCATATTCACCCGATCCCATAGCATCCATAAGCGGTATTTCAGGCACAAGGCTTTTTACAAATTTGGCAAGGTTAGTGTATGGCTCAAATTGATCGCCGTGAGGTTCATCGGAAAGATGAAGATAAAATCGTCCAAGCCATTTTTTATTATCAAGATGTTTTTTCAGTGAAATGAGAAATTGCTGTAAAAAGTTACGATAGTTATTATCCATCGTAGATTCAAATCTGCGATATTCTGCGTTCTCCTGACCTTGTTTCCTGATCATTATGCCTGCGGGATGCCTTGATCCACCTGCAAGATGCGACCCCTCTATGATCTCAAAATTATGACTGAAAAATAGATCAATCCATCTGTCAAGGTTATGGAAATCAAACGAATATCTGTCAGGTTCAGTTTCAAGTATATCAACTAATTGTCCTTGAATTCTGCCATCTATAAGATTTGGAATATTCTTGATGCAAAATAATGGGGTTAGGACAACATTTTGACGATGATCAGCTAAATTTTTTGCATATCTATCAATGACTTGCCAAAATTTTTCTGTTAAAGGCTCAAGCTTATGGAATTTCATAATTGGACCAACTAAAAACCAGTTTGTCATTAAAAAATGCGATCTTTTTGGAAGGGCAAAAGATAGCACCTGCACTTCTACTTTTACTTTATCTTCGCCTGCTCTGCATGATATTTTTATAAAGCCTTTGTAATTTCCTGCGGGAATAGATTCGTCAATATGTATGCGTCCCCAAAGGCTTATAACGTTAGGAAATTGAACACGATCTACTCCTCGCCATAACGAAGGAAATAGTGGATCAGGGTAGAATCCGGGAGCGGTTCCTTCAAGATCATTCGGATCGTTCCATGCGGAATGCCAATGGACAGGAACGTAACCAGCATATAAAATTTCAATTTTATCTTTTGATATGGTTTCGCCTGATTCCGAAACAAGATCAGAGATTTCAACTCTCAAGTCGTTTAAATCATGAGACTGAGCAGATATGCCGATCTGAAAACACGCTACTTCGTTTTTCGCGGATCGCACAAAGGCTTCTTTTTCCGCATGTTCTGGAATGCTTGTATTTGGAAATATACGAGTCATACAATCTTGAGTCCATATTCTAAGCATTTTTATACCTCACTTTCAAAAATCAGGTTTTATAAATTTTTGATAGATTTCTCCAATTCTTTAATACATTTTACTCTTTATTCAGTATTAAAAACAAGGCAAAAGATCTGAGCTTAGGACATTTTCTAAAATAAGCAAGATTGAATGTTAAAAGTTAAAGGTTAAAAGTCATATGTCGCTCCTGACGGAGTTAAAAGATTTTTTATTTATGTGTTTTCTATAAATATATCACCCCTTCTGGGTTAAAAATCCTTAACTTAATGATTATGCCCTTACTTATGTCTGAACCTCAGAAACGTATGTTGATATTATTATCTTATTGTGGTAGAATTGTTAATGAAGGATCTTATTTGTCATTCAATCTATGAAAAGGAGGAAAAAATGCTATATAAGTTATTGATTATATTTGGAATTGCAATTATAGCCATCTTTTCCACATTTTCAAGCTCAACACAAGCTCAGCAAGTAGTCAAAGACGGTTTAGTAAGCTATTGGACGTTCAACAAAGCTGATATAAACGGTGACGTTGCAAAAGATGTCTTTGGCAAAAACAACGGGACAATAAAGGGCTGTAAACAAGTCGCAGGAAAATATGGAGAGGCATTAGAATTTGATGGTGTGTCAAACTATGTTGAAGTGCCTAACGATAAAAGCCTTGAACTATGGGAAAAACATACTCTTGAAGCATGGATTTTCCAAAAAGAATCGCGAAGCAGTAGAATTATAGACAAGATAACAGCGGGAACAGCAGATGGTCCACATCTTGACACACATCCGGGAACAAAACTGAGATCATGTGCTGGGAATTGTATATCAACAACAAAAGATTATTCTTTAAATGAATGGCATCATGCAGTTGTAACCTTTGATAAAGGAAAAGTCGTCCTTTATATTGATGGTTCAGCAGAGGGAGAAGGCGATGTCGGTTCTCCATTGAAGGGAAATCAGCTAAGCTTAAAGATCGGTGCTGATAGCAATGGACAAAATCTATTTAAAGGCATTATAGATGAAGTAAGAGTTTATAACCGAGCTTTAAAAGCTGACGAAGTAAAAATTAACATGAAAGCTTCTAGCTTATCAATAGATAAATTAGGCAAACTTCCAGATACTTGGGGCAATCTCAAAACTATCTACTAACTACCATTCTATTGGTCAATAAACGGATTTGCGTTTTCTTAATTGATTTTTTGCGCAGGGGGGTGAAAAAATATGAAATGCAGTGAAATTATGACTAAAAATCCGAAAATGTGCACTCCTGACGATAACGTATCAATTGCAATTGGACTTATGTGGGACTATGATTGTGGTTCTATCCCAGTTGTAAAGGATATGGATAGTAAAGAACTTGTCGGCATTGTCACGGATAGAGATATTGCGATGCACGTTGTAAAACATGCGTTTGCTCATCCATGTGAGGTCAGCGTCGGCGATTGTATGTCAAAAAACGTTATATCTTGTTTTCCAGAAGACCCTATTGAGTCAGCAATGAAGGCGATGGAATTGAATCAGATACATCGTATTCCAATTATTGATCAGAATAATAGTTGTATAGGACTTGTATCAATGTCTGACCTTGTGAAATACTTAGAGGGAATGAATGATCAGATTATCGCTATGATGAGAGGAATTTACAGTAGTCAAGTCAGCAATCAACCCGAGATTAAGGAAGAAGAGAAAAAAGAAGATACTGAACCTATTGAATCAGACGAAAAAATAGAAAAGCGATAAACCTTCTGGATAAACGACAGTTATGTTATATAGTTACGAATACGACAAATCCGTTTTGACCAATAGAATAAAAATCTTAAAAACCTGTAATCTTGAAATGCTATCCTGCCCCTACTTCCGCAGGGGTAAACTGCATCAGGAATCCATTCCTTTGTAATGATTTTTCTGGATTCCCGCTTGCGCGGGAATGACAAATTTGTGGCATTTTCATTTTTACATGGCTTTCTAATCCTTATGATAACTGGATTTAACTGGTTTTCAGAATTCTCAGTTATATTCAGTGTCAATTTGGTGTGTTTCTGTAGCTAAATTAATTTTTAAACCATAAGGAGTTTATCATGGCTGATAAAAAGTATAAAGTCGGGCTAATTGGTTGTGGTGGAATGGGCAACTCACATGCAGGAGTTTTTAAGAATAACCCAAGAACCGAACTTGTCGCAGTTGCAGACATTAACGAGGAATTAGCTAAAAAGCTCGCAGAAAAATTTGCAGTCCCTAGATATTATACTGACAGAAAAGAGATGTTCAGAAACGAGGAATTAGACATCCTCGCAGTGACTACATGGCAAAATGTTCGGGCGGAGATAGTCATTGATGCTGCTGAAAATACCAATGTAGTTGGCATATTCGGCGAAAAGCCCATGTGTGCATCTTTGGGAGAAGCACAAGATATGCTTTCTGCCTGCGATAAAAAAGGGATAAAGCTTGTTATCGGACATCAAAGAAGGTTCAGTGCAGTTAATACCGAGGCACGTAAGCTTATACAGGAAGGGGCAATTGGCACTCCACAAGTGATGATAAGGCGTGATGGACAAGGTCTGTTAAATAGAGGCACTCATGAGATAGACGAGATGATGTATATACTCGGCGATCCAAAGGCTTTATGGGTCATCGGTCAGGTGTCAAGAGAAACGGATAAATGGGAACGTAGAGTCCGATGCGAAGACCTATGTATGGGGTTGATCTGTTTTGAAGGCGGGATCAGAGGTGTGTATGAAAGCGATCTGCCGGGACCAGGTTTAAGAGGCGACGTCGTCTATGGCTCTGATGGAACGCTTAAACGTGGCGAAAAAGGAACGCTTCTGCTTCTAAACAATAAAGCTACTGATTGGCAAGTTATCACACCAAGAGCGCCTGAAACTAATCAGCATGAGGAATTCCTTGATTGGCTTGATGGCAAAGTTGATTCACATCGCGGCGATGGACACATAGCGATCAAAACTATGGAAATTATGATGGCTATCTACGAATCACTGAGAATAAGAAATGTAGTTATATTGCCACTTCAAACAAGGGAAAATCCCCTTGATCTAATGGTTGAAGATGGAACATTACCAGTGAAAAAACCCGGTCGCTATGATATTCGGGCGCCATTTCCAGAACAAGTTAAAAATGAATAATAGACCCTTAATCGGTATAACCACTGGCGATCCTAGTGGTATAGGCGCGGAAGTTACCGTGAAAGCTCTTTCGGACAAAGATATATATGAGATATGCAGACCCCTTGTCATATCAGATTATAGGCTTATGGAAGACGCTTTAAGGATCGCTAATGTAAAACTGAAACTTAATCGCATCTCAGATGACATAGAGAATGGCATATATGAGTTTGGCATTATTGACGTTTTGGATATGAATAACGTTGATATGTCAAGACATGCCTATAAAAGAATATCTCCCGAAAATGGAAGATCGGCTTTTGAGTATATAAAGAAGGTCATTGAATTAGCAATGGCTGGAAAAATTGACGCAACCGTAACAGGACCGATACACAAAGAAGCCCTTAATCTCGCTGGATTTCATTATGCAGGTCATACTGAGATATATTCTGATCTGACAAAGACAAAAGATTATGTTATGATGCTTGTTGACGATAACTTCCGAATCGCCCATGTATCAACGCATGTCCCATTAAAAATGGCTCGTGAACTGGTAAAGAAGGAACGTATCATTAAGGTGCTCAAACTGACTTATGATATGCTCTATCGTCTTGGTATAGAAAATCCGAAAATAGCAGTTGCAGGATTAAATCCACATGCAGGAGAAGGCGGACTTTTTGGCGATGAAGAAATAAACGAGATAAAGCCCGCTATTGACTTAGTAAGGCAAGAAGGTATAGATGCACAAGGACCTTTTCCACCAGATACGATATTCAGTAGGGCAAGGGGCAGAGAATTTGACGCAGTTGTTGCAATGTATCACGATCAAGGACATATAGCTATGAAGACTGCTGGATTTGTCTATGATGGTGATGGGAAATGGTCGTCAATATCAGGAGTAAACGTGACTTTGGGACTCCCAATAATTAGAACGTCAGTAGATCATGGCGTAGCCTTTGATAAAGCTGGTGATGGCATAGCAAATCCACAAAGTATGATTCAAGCTATTAAATTAGCTGTTAAACTATGTAAATAGGGAGTATGCCGATCAAAAGTTTTCGTCTATGAACTGGTTTTTAGGGAATGTATAATTTTTGTGTAAATTTCTTCCTAAATAAACAACACTTTTAACTAACTCTCATTCTGTCCATATTAAACTTACCTTGTTAAAAGAATTTCTATTGTTTATGTCTATTTCTTTATACAGGATGTGCTGTTTTCCCGCAGACGAAAACTTTATGCTTTGGCAGATATTTGCTGAACTTAGGACATTAGTTCGGACATTTTCTAGAATAAGTGAAAATAATACTTTCTGCTAAAACTAAATTTTTCCAAACATTTCAAAAATCCCCCTTTATCCCCATACGCATTAAGTTAAGACTTTTAACCCCGAAGGGGTGATATATTTATAGAAAACACATAAATAAAAAATCTTTTAACTCCGTCAGGAGCGACATATAACCTTTAACCTTTAACTTTTAACCTTTAATCTTTTCTCCCATAATATTTCACTCCGCACTTATGTCTGAAACTTATGTTGATAATTATCACTTTATACCAAGCCTTTTTTTGCATTCCTCTAATATATCAACTGTTCTCGTTGCACCAATGCGTGTTACGCCAATTGCTCTGACTTCCAAGACCTGATCCAACGTCCTTATACCACCCGCAGCTTTTACTTGGACTGACGGCAAGGAATACTTCCGCATAAGTTTTAGATCATCAATAGTTGCCCCGCCATCTCCGTATCCAGTTGAAGTTTTAACAAAATCCGCTCCTATCTGTCCACAAATTCCACAGAGTTCTATCTTGTGCCTATCCTGTAAATAACAATTTTCAAATATTACCTTCACAATAGCACCTTCTGCATGCCCAACCTCAACAACTGCCTTAATGTCATCAGTGACGTATTTCCAATCTAAGCTTAAGACTTTGCCGATATTAACTACCATATCTAATTCTTCTGCACCATCTGATATTGCCTGTCGTGATTCTGCAACTTTTATGGCTGTAGAATGACCCCCATGTGGAAATCCAATCGTAGTGCCTGTTTTTACTCCTGAGCCTTTCAATATCTCCGATGCCCTTCTCACGTAATATGGCTTTATGCAAACACTTGCTACATCATAATCTAACGCTATTTTACAACCTTCTTCTAATTCTGAGTCTGTCATTTTGGGATTAAGTAGCGAATGATCTATCATCTTTGCAATATCTTTATAAGTCCAATCCATTTTATTCTCCTTTAAAATCGTTTATACCTAGCTTTGCCAATAGCTTTATGCCAACCATCAAGCAATTTATCCCTTTGCTGTGGAGTTATACTCGGTTTGAATATCCTGTTCGTAATTCTGCATTCCTCAATTTCAGATTTGTTAGACCAAAATCCTACTGATAATCCAGCAAGAAATGCAGACCCCAAAGCGGTTACATCAGTTACTTCTGGGCGATCAACCTCAATATTAAGCAGATCGCTTTGAAATTGCATCAAGAAATTGTTTTCTACCGCCCCTCCGTCAACTCTTAACTTTCTGATCTCTTTTCCATAATCTTTTTGCATCGCCATTAATACATCAAAAGTCTGATATGCGATAGATTCAAGGGTTGCTCTGACGATATGCTCGCGTGTAGTGCCTCTTGTTATTCCGACTATTATCCCTCTTGCGTCTGCGTCCCAATAAGGAGCGCCAAGCCCCGTAAACGCAGGAACTATATATACTCCCCCCGTATCAGGAACGCTAACTGCTAAACTTTCTGTTTCAGATGCACTTTTGATTATCTTTAAACCATCTCTGAGCCATTGCACCGCTGCCCCTGCAATGAAAACACTGCCTTCAAGGGCATACATAGGTTGGTCTTCTGTATTACATGCAAGAGTTGTTAAAAGCCCATGATCTGACAAGACAGGCTTATCACCGATATTTAGCATAATAAAACATCCTGTCCCATAGGTATTTTTGACGTCTCCGGGATAAAAACAAGCCTGTCCAAATAACGCTGATTGCTGATCTCCTGCATCACCTGTGATAGGAATTCCATCAAGCAAGCTACTTCCAAAATCTGCTTTGCCAAACTGACCAGAGAACGGCAACACTTCTGGCAACATAGCCTTAGGGATTTTCATCTCCGATAAAAGATCATCGTCCCATTTTAACGTGTTGATATTAAAAAGCATTGTCCTACTGGCATTTGTATAATCAGTTGCATGAACTTTTCCGTTGGTTAATTTCCACAATAGCCAAGTATCTATATTGCCGAAAAGCACGTCGCCCTTTTCTGCTAATTCTCTAACTCCATCAATATTATCAAGTAGCCATGCCAATTTAGTTGCGGAAAAGTATGGGTCAATAACAAGTCCCGTTTTCTGCCTTATTAAATTAAATAATCCATTATTACGCAAATTTTCGCACATATCCGCAGTCCGTCGGCACTGCCACACAATAGCGTTATGAACAGGTTTTCCCGTTCGCTTATCCCATACTACTGTCGTTTCCCTTTGATTAGTGATGCCAATAGCTTTTATTTGTTCCTTTTTGATGTGATTCAATCTTAATAATGTTTCTGCGGTAGATATAACATCTCGCCATATTTCTTCTGGATCATGTTCAACCCAGCCGGGTTTAGGATAATGCTGTGTTAATTCTTTATAGCTTCTGAAAACTATTTGCCCCTTCTGATTTACAAGGACAATAGTTGTCCCTGTCGTTCCTTGATCTATTGCAATAATATAGCCATCTTTCATAGTCCCCGCCTTTGCTATATGCCAATCAAAGCTATCTATGCTATCCCCTATGAAATAGATTCCTTTTTCGCCAAAAGATAAACACCAGAAAACATTATTATAATGCCAAATCCCTGCATAATAGTTATACGTTCGCCGAGAGTGATAAAACCTAATAATGCACCGAAAAACGGCGTTGCTAATTCAAGAGATGATACTTGCATCGCTTTTAAACGCTTTATACCTTCGTAATAAAATATAGTTCCTATACCAACAACTACGCCTATCAATATCTGATAGATGTTTAATATTTGGAAAGAAGATTTAATTAAAGAATATATTGTTAATACGATCCCTGCTATTATAAAGCGATAGAAGACCATAACTCCAGCATTCATATCTTTTAGATATTTTCTCGCAGATATAGCGGTTGTTGCCCAAGCTATTGTTGCAAAAACGACGATTATATCTCCAAAAGTCCCTAATTTTAATGATGCAAAATTTCCTAATGTTTTTGTTGTGACCAAGAATGCTGATGCCATCATAACAAGCATGCCTATATAATCAGATTTCAATGGTCTTTCTTCTCTCATCACTAAAAAACCGATAATTATAATAAATATCGGTTGCAGATGTCCTATAATTAAAGCATTTATCACTGGAATTTTGGATAAGGCAATTAAATATAGCATATCAGCAGTAAGAGTTCCAGCAATAGCGATATAGACCAAGACGCCAAATTGCTTTTTATTAACCCTAAAATTGCCTTTATTAGTGATGAGTATATATGGAATAGCAGTTAATGCGACAAATAACGCTCTGATACTTGCAGTTTGAAGGACGTCAGCATCTTTATAAGCTAATTTCGCAAAAATGGGTTCTATTGCCCACATTATATCAGCAAAAATTATTGATACAACACCAATTTTTTTATTATCCATAGATGCCTATTTCTACATTAAAAATATCAGAAAATGCCGATACTATCTTGTCCTCAACTTCTGCCATATCAACATTGAAACCTAATATTTTAACAAGTGACGTAACCTCTTTGTCCGTTATTCCACAGGGATTAATCAACTTAAAATGAGATAAATCAGGATTAATATTGAGAGCAAATCCATGATAGGTCACCCAACGTTTGACTGCTACCCCTATGGCGGCGATCTTTTCATCATCAACCCAAACTCCTGTCAAGCCAGAGACCCTCTTGCCAACGATGTTGTAATACGAGAGAAACCTTATTATCGTTTCCTCTAATTGTCTGAGATACCAATGGGCGTCCTTTTTATAATTGCGAAGGTCTATTATAGGATAACCTGTCAATTGACCAGGTCCGTGATATGTGACATCTCCTCCACGTTCAATTTCATAAACTTTGATGTGAAATGAATCTAAAACTGTCTGAGGGACAATGATATTTTTATTATCTCCACCACGACCAATGGTTATAACAGGATTATGTTGTAACAGTATGAGATGATCAGTGCATTTATTGTCAATTCTATCTTGCAATATTTGCTTTTGTAGGCTATGTGCTTGTTCATAATCTACAATGCCTAACCTTAATAAATGCCACTTCATCTAATTACCCCTTGAATATCCTTCTATCTCCAACCATTACAGAGAATTCATCAATTTTATTAGAAACTTCTTTGAGTTGTTCATTAAATTTGTCTTCAGGCATTGTGCTTAAAATTGTATTTTTAATCTCCTCTTGAATAGGAGACAATGCCCTATGCTCATGGCTCAGCTTTTCTTCAATTGTGTTGCCAACTTTATAAAACTTGGGTTTGAATATGTTGTTTGTATAATAGTCCAGAATGGCGAAATATTGAATAAGTTTATTTTGGTCAAATCCGCTTACAATATCGGTTATTTTATGATCTAACTCAGCTCGCAAACTGAAATTAGATCGTATTATTTCAATAGCCATATACTCGTGTCCAAGGGGGAATGGTTGAGTTCCAGCACGCATATATTTATAGCCAAGTCTTTCGTCTTTATCCTCAAATATATCAATTGCACCTACTATAGCACCAGTAAGTAGTATCCTTATCGCCTCTCTTAGTGCGGCAATTTCAGTATCTGACTTCAATAGTATATCAGTATATTTCTCATCAAAACGATCAATATGGAGACCAGAGCCAGGTCTTTTTGCGATTTCAAGATAGCATTGTTTATATCTATCTAAGTCGTTAATATACATCAATGGAATTCCAGCAAATTCAGAATAATAACAGACCAATGAGCTATCAACATTTTGACGCTCTGCGGTGTTATTATGCCTTCTGAATATCTTGATAAAGTCTTCATACTCGTCGTCTGGTTTGTTTGCGATACCTAAATACGCCATTGATTTAATGTTATTCATAACGCTGGGATCGCCCATAAAATGAGAGCCTTTTTTAAGCCAACCTGCCCCCATAGTATAAAACCTATTGATCATCTGATTTCGCTGTTGTTCATCGTTGTATCGTTGCATAAAGGTTTTTACAGCGTCAGATTCAGACTTAGTTTTTATATCCATAAATTTTCTTGAACAGAAATCAGCGATCTGACTCTCAACATATTGGATGCCCGGACTTCGGAATAGACTTTTAAGCTCAATTAGACTTTTTATCTCACTACTGGTCAAAAATTCCTCGTCAATTGATGCAAGAATTGTGTCATTTATCGGTCGTCCATCAATGCGATAAAAATCATTGAAATCGCCTTTTTTATACAAGTTTATATGAATTACATGTTGTTCTGCCCTATCGTAAGAGTCAAATTTATCATTAAGCCTTGCCTTCAAAGCTCTTAATGAATCTTCAAGTTGTCTTAGCTCTAAGATCATTCCGCCTCGTTTAACCTCTACTTTGCCATCGGTAGTTCTGATCTCTGATTCATAGCCTATTCTATTTTTGAGTTCCTCGCATATCTCAACTGCGGTCTCATCAATCATCATTCTTGCGCGCATATTAAGATATGACCTTATGGCATCGCTTGTGTGTTTGACATAAGTTCTCAGTGTCAAGTTCCTATATAACCAGTCATTCTCTGATTCGCTTAATATTTGAAGTCCTCTTTCTACTTTTTGTGTCCATTTTGTCGCCTGTGCCTCTGCACGTTTAAAGTCATCGTTGTAACTTTTGATCTGTTCGTCCAAAAGTTCGCAAATTGAGGATAGGCACTTGATGGCTAAATCAATTCTTATATTGCGGTTGTCAATCATACGCCCAACTTCATTTAGTAAGGCTTCGCTGGTTTGCCTAAGAAAAGCGTCTTTATTTATTGTTTTAATGCGTTTTACGAATTCGCCTTCTGCATCTAAACCACCGACATTAAATTGCTGACGCATAAACTTGTCGTATTCTGCTGATATAAATTTACGTAGGTCTCTTGTCTTTGATTTTATCCTATCCAAACAATTCTGCTCTAAATTAGCGACCCATTGACTTATGACTTTTGTCACATTGTCACCGACATCGTTGATCTTGCTAAGATAAGTAAAAATATCCGATGTTGAGACATCTCTCATACCGATCCCAAGTCTTGGCATAGTATCTCGTTTAATTTCTTCTTTCATATCACCTGGGGCGGGATTTTGCCTTAGCCAAAAATCAACAAGGTCTTCACCTAATTTATATGTGCAAGCGTTAATTATCCTGTCCAACGGTATATATATCTTTGACCAGCCAAATGTGGAAAATCTATAAGAGAAAATTTCTGTGTGAACGGTATTGCCTTTGCTGTCTAAATATTCATATTCAAGATCGTTCAATAATTGCGGAGCAAGGTTTTCACGAATACTGCGTTTTTGAGATGCAAATGTATCTGTATCTGGCGAGAAATCCATAAAGATTGATTCTGCGATCATGTCGCATATTTCTATCTTCTGATCAGGCATAATAGACCCACCGTAATCTGTGCTATTGTCTATCAGATAACAGGTATTGAAAGGCGGACCCCATATTAACTTACGATCTCCTAATCGCCATTCCACATCAAAATCATGGAAAGATGCCCCTGTTGATGTTTCTTCTTCGTCTAAAGGACGGGTAAGCAAATCCTTTCTCAGACTGTAAAATTCAAGTTCTTTTAGTGCTGCATATCCATTAGCAAACCGTCTGTCATTTGGATCAATGGTAAATAACGATGGCAGGACGATAAAACCGCATATATTGGCATTATTTATCATATTTTTTGCTAAGAATGCCATATCTAAAAACATTCCACTGCCTGTTCCACCAGCTACCGAAGTGACGATGTAAATATTAACTTTTGTTGTGTCAACCCTTGCTATGTCTTGCATCTCGTTTTGTGCAAATTGAGTTTGTATATTTCTGCTATGATTTAATAACTTTTGCTCAATTCCATTTTCTCCTCCAAAAGCATGGAAAAAGCCAAGCCTTCCCAAAGGTCTAAACGCTTTTGCACCTTCAACCACTGAACCATGAGCCTCCATAGCAGGGTCCATCCATCTGAATATGTTTGGATATGCGTTTCTGTTTCTGAAATATGTAATAAAGCTTTCTGGTGGAACCTGTGCATCAACCATTTCAGTAGGTTGAAACCTTATTTCATCAGATATATAATCAATTCTTTGCCCGTCAAGCGATATATCCCTCAAATCAGTATCAATCCAAAGATAAGCTATGACAGGGAGACCCGGTTTATTATATTTTTCAAAGAATTTTCTCCTAAGCCTTAAAAGCACTTCCTTACCTGTTCCGCCAAGACCGATAATGACCGTAGGATGAAATGGCACAGGAGCAAGTTTAGGTGCAAGTCCTGCAAATAGTATTCTACTTCTACCCGGCATTAATTATTCCTCCTCATTTCCGTCTCTTCAGCCATGCAAATAAAATGAAAATAACAAGTAAAACCCATAAAATTATAATAACTACTAATAAAACTTGTCCTAAAAACAATACCGTAAAAACAGCACATAATAACGTGAAGAGAATTGAAAGTGTTAATAGCTTTGCGTTTGCTGGATGCCACTCTTTATTAATAAGCACTGTGTAAAGCTCACGCATAATGAAATAGAGTATAACACTAGCAACTACCATTATCAAGATTCGGAAGTTTAGCTGTAGATCGCCGAGTAATCCGCCAGTAGTCTCTGTTTCCGTAGTTTCACTTCCAATATCGGCGAACTCGTCTTGTGCCAAAAGAAGCAACTTCGTCAACCTCATATTTTATCCTCCAAAAAGCTAATTTATTTGAAACCTATATAATAAAGACATACATATTATTCACCACTTAAATATTTCTATACATTGCATTGCACTTCATTTTTCAAGACATTAATTTATTATCAAATTGCTTTATATAATCTTTATATAATAATATATAATCTTTCAAGCAAAGTCAAACAAAAATTCGGAGATGACAATGTATTCAAGGGGTAGTTATGTTCTGATAGAAGCCAAGTACATAATTCTTGCTATTCATTCCTGTTCTATTATGATCTTGTATCCTTACCTTTCCAAATTACAGAGACTATTATGATTTATCATTGAAAAACGATATAAAATATGATAAACTCCCTTCAAAATATTATCGCCAACAAGTTTGGCAACTGTTTAATATGAAACTTTATCTCATTGATGTATTTCAGTAATTTAACAACAAAGAAAGGAGATGGCATACTGGTTTAGTATGTTGATACTTTAATATGACCCTATTTTTTATTTTAATGTGCTTGCTAATGGCGTTGGTGTCTGCGTATTCTTTTTTTGGCTGTTTTGCAATATTGGTTGGGAAAAAAGCATCCACAGATGGTTCTGTTTTAGTTGGTCATAATGAGCAAGATAGCGGAAAAAGAATGCTAAATCTCCGAGTAATACCAAGAATTAAGCATAAGCCTGATGATATAGTAAAACTTGTTAGAGGTGGCAGTTTGCCAGAAGTAGAGGAAACTTATTCTTTTATATGGTCTGAAAATCCCGGTCTTGAATTTAGCGATATGTATATAAACGAGTGGGGAGTAACAGTAGCAAGCGATGGATGCTCAACTCGGGAAGATTCTTATGAGACATTAGTAGCGAGAGGTGATATAGTTGATGGCGGGATCGGATATATGCTAAGAAGATTGATCGTCCAAAGGGCAAAATCCGCCAGAGAAGGAATACATATCGCAGGAGAGTTGTTAAATCATTTTGGTTATTCTGATTCAGGCAGGACACTTGTTGTTGCCGATCCTAATGAGATATGGCTTTTATCAATAATTAGGGGCAAACATTGGCTCGCAAAAAGAGTTCCAGACGACGAAGTAGCTATATTGCCAAATGTGCATATAATAACTGATGTCAACCTTGATGACTCTGATAACTTCATAGGTTCACCAGATATAATAGATTATGCGATAAAAAGGGGCTGGCATGATCCATCAAAGCCATTTAGTTTTAGAGATGCTTATAATCCGCCAAGTAATGAATTTTGGGATCCTCGTCAATGGCGTGGACAAAGCCTCATAACAGAGAAAGTTAAAGATTTTTCGGTAACAGAACAGCTTCCGTTTTCGCTTAAAACAGATAAAAAACTCAGTATAGCAGATGTTGTAGAAATTCTTAGATATCATGGTCCCAAAGGATCAATTTGTTCTCCGCCAACTTTAGAAGGTGCTGTATTTCAACTAAGAAATTGGCTTCCTTATGAAATTGGTTGTATTTATTGGAGAGCTTCTGCTGAAACTTGCACCAGTGTGCTTATCCCTTGGTATCTCGGCATTACAGAAGTCCCTGAATCATATCATAAGCCTGTTTCAATTGATGAACAATTAACTGTTGAACATCACATAAACCCACCTGAGGGGACTTTTGATCCCGATCCAAACCATACTTGGTGGAAATTCAAAAAATTACAAGACTTGGTAAATAGCAACTATGAAATTTTCATCAAAAAGGTAAGGAAAGTATGGGACGAGTTTGAACGAAAATTATACTATGATCAACCGTTTATAGAAGCTAACGCTTTGAAGATATTTTCTGAGAACAAAGACAAAGCTCGCTTATATTTAACTGACTACTCAAAGGATATATCCGATAAGGCAGTTAGTATAGCTGAATCTTTGGAATCAGAATTGAAAAGAGGATATTAACAATGGAAGAGGAAAAGGAGAAACTAACAAAAAGAGATTTCATCAAAAGTGGAATACGTGGTTTATGCTTGTTAGGCATGGGAGGCATATTAGGTATTCTTGTCAACCGTGCCAGAGGGAGCGATCTCGTTTGGCAACTTGATCCTTATAAATGTATCCAATGCGGTAGATGTGCGGATAACTGCGTCCTTGAAGTGTCTGCGGTTAAATGTGTGCATAACTTTGCTATGTGCGGATATTGCAGACTTTGCACTGGATACTTTAATCCTCAGCCTAACGCGCTTAACACTGGTGCAGAAAATCAACTTTGCCCTCTTGGAGCTATCAAACGCACATATATTGAAGACCCGTATTATGAATACACAATTGACGAAAATCTTTGTATCGGTTGCGGAAAATGCGTTAAAGGTTGTTATTCATTCGGCAATGGATCACTATTCCTTCAAGTTCGGCATGATCGTTGCCTAAATTGTAATGACTGCTCAATAGCAAGAGTATGTCCCGCTGGTGCATTTAAACGTGTTCCTGCAAGTCACCCATACCTATTTAAGGGAGTAGAGTATAAAGGATGAAAGCATCTGTTATTTTAACCTTTATAATTTTGTTGATCCTTTCAAATATTTCTTATGGCGTTCAGAGATTCCCTCCACCTGAATTTGAAACAGGTCATGAATTGCCTATCACAACTACACCTACTCCCCGATCAGACTTGTTAGAATATATAGATGTGGTCGTTCTGTTTTTGGCTTTATCATTATCATCATATATGGCTTTAAAAAAACGTTCTCGCAGAGGGCTTTTCATTTTAGGCATTTTCTCACTTGCCTATTTTGGATTTTACCGTAAAGGCTGTGTATGTCCAATAGGGGCTATCCAGAATGTATCGCTTGGATTATTTAACAGTAGCTATATAATTCCCTTAACTGTTATAGCTTTCTTTATTTTGCCATTAGCATTTACGCTTCTTTTTGGCAGAACGTTTTGTGCGTCAGTCTGCCCGTTAGGTGCAATTCAAGATATTTTCGTTATTAGACCGATCAAAGTGCCTACATGGCTTGAAAGTTCATTAGGATTATTGCCATATCTATATCTCGGTGCAGGAGTGCTCTTCTCCGCTACTGAAAGTGCCTTTATCATCTGTGAATATGATCCGTTTGTCTCATTTTTTCGGCGAAGTGGAAGACTCAGTATATTGATATTAGGGGCTTGCTTTTTGATTATTGGAATGTTTGTCGGCAGACCTTATTGTAGATTTTTATGTCCTTATAGTGTTCTTTTGCGAATTATGTCATTAGTCTCAAAATGGCATGTAAGCATCACTCCAAGCGAATGTATAAAATGTCGTCTTTGTGAGGATTCGTGTCCATTTGGGGCGATCAGGAAGCCAACTCAACAAAAGCCAGAGAATAAAGCTTTGGGAAAAAGAGCTTTCATATTAGCAATTTTAGCTATGCCTTTATTAATTGCTATCGGCACGTATCTTGGCGTCAAATCTGGTCCTGCTCTGTCACATATCAATCCAAAAGTCCGTCTCGCAGAAAGAATATGGTTAGAGGATAACAATTTGGTTAGCGACACAACCGATGCCAGCATAGCTTTTCGTGGGTCGGGAAAGGCAAAGGAAGAATTATATAGCGAGGTCGTCAGAATTAACAGGAGATTCAATATCGGAAGTGGAATATTTGGGGGATTCATCGGTCTAACTATTAATGCAAAGATGATCCAGCTTCTGATAAGGCGAAGACGTTCAGATTATGAAGCAGATCGGTCTCAGTGTATCTCCTGTGGACGTTGTTTTGCTTATTGTCCAGTAGTCAAAGATCAAGGCTTGAATGGCGAATAAAATAAAACGAGGATTTAGAGAAATTTTATCAGCTAATTAATCCGATTTCTTTCAAAGCGTTCTCATAGCTTTTGTATATAGCTTCATTAAACAGGACAAAGATAACTTCTTCCAGAGAATCATCATTCCTTAGAAAATCAATAACTGCTTTTAAAGCCACAGTTGCAGCTTGATCTATTGGATAACCATAAGCACCAGTGCTAATTGATGGAAAAGAGACAGTTTTTATGCCATTTTCAACGGCGAGTTTGAGGGAATTCTTATAGCAATTAGCCAGAAGATCAGGCTCATTATTATTGCCACCGCTCCAAATAGGTCCTACTGTGTGGATAACATATCTTGCAGGTAAATTTCCACCTGTTGTGATTACTGCCTCCCCGGTTTTGCATCCGCCTTGTCTTGCCCTGATCTTCTTACATTCCTCTAATATTTGCGGTCCACCTGCTCTGTGGATAGCTCCATCAACTCCACCGCCACCTAATAAACTACTGTTTGCAGCATTTACAATTGCGTCAGTATTCTGCTTTGTAATATCGCCTACTATCAAAGAAAGTTTTGTTTTGTTTACTGTTACATTAACCATTTTTCCCGATCCTTTCTTGATTTAACTTTATCTAACAAAATGTAAGTTTTCCTTTCAGTCAATTAAAATTATATATAAATGATTATTTTATGTCAAATCTTAATAGAAAATTAAAAAATAATTAAAGAAATTAATTAATATGGAATTTTTTATATACATATAGTTGTTATTCTATTTGTTAAAACTCTCCACTCCTGTTTGAAGCTCGTAAAATTTTTTTCTTGAAATTTTTGTTAGTCGTGGTATAATATCACACATATAGAACGAAACCCCGGGGTGGAGAGGTTACATATGTGTGAGATCAGTGCCACAACAGAAGAAAAAAAGAAAGAATTTGAATCATTAGCTCTTCAATATATGGACTCATTGTTCAATACTGCTTTGAGAATGACAGGAAATGAGACCGAAGCTGAAGACCTTGTTCAAGATGCCTATCTTAGAGCCTTTCGTTTTTTTGATAAGTTTGAAAAAGGAACAAATTTCAAAGCATGGCTTTTCAAGATTATCAAAAATATCTATATAAATAAATATAGAAAAGCATCTAAGACTCCGCAAATGATGGATGTTTTGGATGCTGAGGCAATAGGTTCTTTATCAGAATCCGAAACACCTGAGCAACAGATATTTGATAAGCTCCTTGATGATGATATTACGAAAGCATTGGATTCTTTGCCAGATGATTTTCGGATTACATTAATTATGTCAGATTTAGAAGGGTTCTCATATAAAGAGATCGCTGACATACTTGATTGTCCAATAGGGACGGTAATGTCTAGGCTTCATAGGGGAAGAAGGCTTTTAAGAAAGATCTTATATGATTATGCCAAACAACGTGGCTACTTAAAGGGTTAAAAAAATGAAATGTGAAGATATATGCGAATTGATCTGTGCTTATTTAGATAATGAATTAGAGCCAAAAGCTCAGAAACTTTTGGAAAAGCATTTGGAAGAATGCGAACGGTGCAGATTAGAAGTTAGTAATTGCAGATGTCTTAAAGATAGATTCCGAAAAGGAATTAAGCAGTTCAAAGCCCCAGATGAACTTAAATATAGAATAGTAAGAGAGCTAAGCAGGATAGATGAATACAGAGAAACAGGAATTCAGGCACTTGATCTTGTCCACTGGGGAAGCCATATAGCCCATTTTTATGAGGGCAAAAACGAAATATCGGAAATAGCCACTCCATATATAATAAATGGATTAGAACAAAACGAATGGTGTGTTTGGATTGTGTCCGGGCTATCACTGTCAGAAGCAAGAGATGTTATTATGTGTTCTTTGCCCGATGCAAAAAAATATTTGGATAAAGGACAATTAGAGATTCTTCATTATAAAGATTGGTATCTATCAAACGGACACTTTGATAGTCAAGTGTCTATGAAATCTGCTTTTGATAGATACAATAATGCTTTATATAATGGTTATTCTGGTCTTAGGGTCGCAGGAAATCCTTGTTGGGTTAGCCAAGATGATTGGGATGCCTTTATAGATTTTGAAGATTCTATTAATAACGCTATAACCGATAAAAAAATGTTAGCAATGTGTTCCTACAGCCAGTATCAATGTGCCGAAAATCAAATATCTGATATTATAAATACTCACGAATATATACTACTCAAAGATAATAATTCTTGGAGAGTAAGAAAGAACAATGGACATAATAATAGGGTAAAGTGATTTATGAGGTCTTTCCTGCGATCTTGTTGGTATAAACAAAGTATTGACAACGAAAATCCATCTTATAATATTAGAATAAACTCGCCATAGTTATTAATCCATCAAGATTTCATATCAGATATAAATTATCCATAACGTAAGATATTCTCCCCAAGTCTTGCATTGACGATCAGAAAAAGTCCACAATAATAGGAAAGGAGTCTATGAGCTATATTGAAAAAGAACTAAGAAGCTTATTTTTCGCGCTATTAGTTAGTTTTATTATATTTGGCGTTAGTTTGACGATCATCGGTGCAACTCTACCAAAAATAATCAGCGATTTCAATTGGAGTTATATATCTACTGGGATAGTCCTTTCCGCAGGCTCTATTGGCTATTTCGCATCGTCATTTATATCAGGAATTCTATTACATAAACTTGGTCCAAGAAAAGTTATTGTTATCGGTTTAGCACTCCAATTTTTGGGTCTGCTTTTCTTTGCTTCAACGCCTTTTGTCTTGCTAAACCTGTTGTTAAATCTTATGATTGGCTTTGGTCAAGGTGGGACAGAGGTTGTCGTCAATTTCAGTGTTGTCAGGATAGAAAAGGGCGGTAGAAGTAGGTTAATGAATCTTATGCACGCTGCTTTTTCTATTGGGGCTGTCATCGGTCCTTATATCGTGATAATGCTTATGCGTGCTGAATTTGGTTGGCAAGCGATCTATCGGCTTATGTCTTTCGTTTCATTGATCATGGCTGGCATATTTTGGTTTCTTCCCTTCAAAAAACTCACTGATGATGATGAAAAAATTGGCAGTAAGGTCAAGATAAGAAGCCTTATCAGTGATTCTGTGCTTATCTTATCATTTTTGATCTTACTTATCTATGTTGGTTCTGAACTTGGCGTCTCAAATTGGGTATCAGAATATTACGTCAAATATTTTGGCTCTTCTGTAAATACTGGCGCGTTAATGGTATCTATCTTTTGGGTGGGATTATTAGCTGGAAGATTAGGAACGTCATTCTTTTATAAAGGATCAAGACCAGAGATCGTCGCCCTTTGTTTAGCGATAACATGCACAATTTCGCTTACCTTTGCATTGCTTATAAAATCGCCTATTGTAGCAGGAATTGGCTTTTGTATGGCTGGATTAGGTTATTCTGCTATCTATCCGTTAATTATGGCACTTGTAGGAAGATATTTCTCTTATGCTCAGGGCGCAGCAGTAGGATTTGCTGCAACTGGCGGTGGGATCGGCTCTTTTGTATTCCCATTTATTATGTCCGCTATTGCCCAAGCCTTTGGGATACACAAAGGATTTTTCTTCTACATTGCGTTAAATATTTTAATGGTTGTCTTAATATTGGCTATAATTAGACAAACGCAGAAATCTTTATCTACGCGCCAATTTGTTTAAGATTGATCGCCAAGCAATTCTTTTATAAATGCACTTATCTTTGGATCGCCTGTGCTTGCAACCTTTCTGAGTTCGGCAATAGAATCTGGATCGCCGATCTTATAGAGTGCCTGAATTGCGGTTAATTTAACAGTTCGGTCTTCATTTTCGTTAGCTAACACTTTTTTAAGCTCGTCTTTAACCAATTTTCCGCCGATAGTGCCAAGAGTTGCTACTGCAATATCTCTAACTTTTGTATCGGGGTCTTGACTTGCCTTTAACAATACTTCTGTTGCAGGTTGTCCTATCCTTCCGAGAGCAACTCCTGCAAGCAATCGCACTGCAAGAGATGAATCATGTAAGGCTTGTGCTAATGGCTCCAATGCAGAAACTGGATATAACCTTGCTAATGCTTCTGCTGAACTGCGTCTAACTTCTGGATCAGGTTCATTTGATTCCGATAAGTGCCAGATCAGAGGTTCTATTATTCGGGGATCGTTTATCCTTGCTAATGCACTGGCTGCTGATCGTCTGATCCATCTATCGTTGCTTTGCAATGCCTTAATTAACGGATCAATGGCTCTTGGATCGCCGATTTCACCTAAAGAGGCGATGATCGTCAGCTTAATTCCACCTATTTCACCTCTTCTAAATACTATTCTATCAGCATTAGAAGCTTTTTTTATCGCCTTTTTGTAGCTTTTTATGTCTTTGATAGGCATTTCGTCTATGACATGAGTTATGAGATCGCCTTCTTTTATGCCTTCCATGCTCGCTGGACTTCCCTCAACGTTGATCATTTCAAGTTTTTTGACAACAACACCTTTGCCCGGCAGTTCTTCTTCTTCTATTCCGACTTTACCAACCCTTTTAGCGACAATTTCCCTTGCCAGATTTATTGTAATACTGCCCGATCCTTGTAATGCCTGTGTGACAACCTGATTATATTGATCAACACTTTTCACTGGCGTATCATTGATTGTATATATCAGAGTATTTGGCTTTATACCGGCTTTTTCTGCGATACTGCCAACTTTTACAAATTCGGCGATAACTCCTCTATCCTCTGGATCAGCTTTTAATTGAATCCCTAAGTCTTTGACACCGTTAATAGGTATGATTTTTGATATTCTTAATATAGCTTTTTTATCTTCTTTAAGGGCATCGCCTAATGCGTCGTTAAATTTTTTCTTGTTAGTTACTTGCCTTTCGTCAATGATATATGAGATCAATTCTCCTGCTCTGATGAGTTTATCCGCCGGCGAACCGGGCTTGACGGTCTCTACTATGACACCGTTAAGAGCCCATCGTTGATCTAAGTCTGATCCTAACTCCCTTATAGTTATGCCTACCTTTTGATCGTCATAATATTCTTTTCCACATCCCGTAAAGATTGCTAATGATAAGATAAGAACAGTAGTTATAGAATAAACGCCGTATATAGTCCTTTTTTGCATAAAAGCTATCTCCTTTCAACTTATGATCAAAGCTTTATCTCAATAGGATTGGTTTCCTCTTGTAACATTTCTAAAAGAGAATCAACTGCTGCTTTATCTTTTAACTCTCCCAAAGCTATTGCTGCGTCAAATCTGACAATTAATCCTTTATTTTGTAAGACTTCTATCAGTTTGCTTATAGCGTCCTTATTGATCACAGTCACTTTAACGTTGTTGTCTTCTAATCCATCTTTGACTAATTGTCTGAATTGCTCAACATTTTCTACCTTCTTTTCACTGACGACAAAGGATATTACTTGTCCTAACCGCAAACCTGCTTCAACTGCTGGGCTTTGTGGTTTTAATTCTGTAATGATGACGCCTTCTGCCCCGTAAGGCAAAGCTTGAACAGTTATACCCAATATAGGAATTTGCATTGTGTTACCTATTGGCTTTTGCTCCATCTTTTGCTTGATCTCTTCTCCTTTTTTGGCAATTGCCCTTTCTTTATCAATATTTTCTTGCGTTTGTGGCATATAAAATTCTGGAACCGAAACTGATACGGTCTTAAATTTATCATCATTAGCTACCGCAAACTTGATCTCCTCGCCTTTGGCTATGGCTTCATTGACGATCCTTTCGTAATCCTGAACAGTCTTAACGGGCTGATCGTTTATATATGATATAAGCTCGCCCTTTTCTATGCCTAATTTCCCTGCCTTACTTTCTATCGTCAAATTTTTAACAACTAATCCGTCATTTTTATTATTGTCCCATATTATACCGATGTCATCAAGTTTAGTTGCACTAACCTTCACAATCTTAGGTATACCAAATGTGACAATTTTATTGCCTATTGCTTCGTTTACCAATTGATTAAATTCATCAAGCGATCTTATTTTCTTGTTATCAATGACAGAATGTATTATCTCGTCTTTCTTAATAGTTAGCTTTTTTGATAATTCTCCCGATATATCCTGAGTGATCTTTATGCCATCTTCTGATGGTATAGCTTGAATATCAAGTATTGGGGACTGACCATTATTAGCTTTGATCTCTATATTCCTTTTTGATATTTGTTTAAGGGCAACGACCGCAGCACGTCTGACCTCTGCTTCTTCGCCTTTTTGGTCTTCTGTTTTCAATGCAGTTATTCTGTCCATTAAAGCCTTGATAGCAGTTGAGTCGCCAATATCGCCTAATGCTCTGACCGCACAAAATCTTGTCCCCATACGTTTATGTTTTATTATATCCTCTTGCATAAGGCGATCCACAACCTCTTTATAATTACTTAGTTTGCTTAAAACCAATGCTGCATCATCGCGTGACCTTGCATTCTTTGATTTTAAGGCTTTTACTAATGGTTTTATCATAGGATCAATATTGTCGTTTATATATTGTAAAGCCATTATTGCACTTTTACGGACGTTTTCGTTTCTATCTCTCAAAGCTTCTTCAATAAGGATTTTGAGGTATTTTCTTTTGTTATATTTGTATGCCAACACCATTTGTTCTGATCTACGTTCTATTGTTGCGTTTTCATCATAATATCCGAGAAGATAATGGGCTTCGGCGTTTTGTGGCTCTTTCTCAATAGCAAGCTCAAACTGGGCTACCGCTTTAGCGATCTTTCCCCTTTTATCTGACTTCACCCATTCTTTACCTTTTGATAGATATTCATTCTGCGATCCACAACCGATGATAGCGATCGTGAAAATGCAAACAAACATAATGAATAAAGTTCTTTTCATAAACGCTTTCCTCCATTGGATTTCTGTTTTTTTCAGGAATAACGAAGAAGTAAATCTGTCATTCTACAAAGTATGAGGTTTCTCTACTCGCTCAAAATGACATATTAAAAAATGGTATATTAAGCTGTCCGAACTATGCCCGAACTTCAATATTTAAAGCTTTTTCTCTAATATTATTATTTCCTTTTCAACAAATCCCCAGCTTTTATACTTTTCTATCAACTTTCCATCAGAACGGTTAGCTTCTATTTGAAGTGTCTCAACATTATTCTGCTTCGCTGAATCAGATGCGACTTCCATCAATTTATCTGCGACAAGAGAACCTCTCAAAGGACCTGTTACAACAAGTTGACTAACTTGAGCTACTTTCTTATTTTTTTTATCAAATTCAAGCAGTATATTCCCAACAGCGTAGCCGTTTATATCAGCAACCAACCTGTAAGCATCGCCACGGTCCATACGCTCAATATCACGTTTTAACTTTTTTTCTACTTCTTCTAATGTTTCTGATGGAAAACAATATGTATGCAATGAACTGGCATCATCAATACTTGCCTTACGAATTTTCAAACCTGTTGTTATATCAAACACTTGCTCCATATTGATTGACACCTCATCTTATATTAAATAATTGATAGTAGTAATCACTTATCAGTAAGATACACTATTATAGCCTTACTCGTCAAGACTTTATTTTTGCTAAAAAAGGAATTACAAAGCGATTGGAATTTAAAATCTTTATAGTTGTTTCTTTATTTTACGGATTATAAAATAACAATAACTGAGAATTCTGAAAACCAGTTAAATCCAATTATCATAAGGATTAGAAAGCCATATAAAAATGAAAATGCTCCATATTTGTCATTCCCGCGCAAGCGGGAATCCAGAAAAATCATAACAAAGAAATGGATTCCTGATGCAGTTTACCCCTGCGGAAGTAGGGGCAGGAATGATACATTGCTTTAATTAATGAGCATTTTCATATAAACACTTAATTCAAACCTTGATAAATACTGGTTTCGGATAGCATCTCAGAATTACCAGAATAACATTTTATTTTTCATTCGTTCAGATGTCAAGAGAATTCCCTGCTGATTCACCCTCAGTTTTTAAAGGGTATAAAAATGATATATGTTTGAATGATAAATATGTAAGAAACTCTTGAAAAATAAACAAAAAATAGCATATCTTTGTAAAGACTTTCTTTTATATTCGTTAAAATTAAAATGCTCCACATTTGTCATTCCCGCGCAAGCGGGAATCCAGAGAAGTTGTAACAAAGGAATGGATTCCTGCTTCCGCAGGAATGACGTTTTGCTTTATCCAATGAGTATTTATTGGTTTCATATAGCTCTTGGAATTGTCGGGTGTATTTTTACGAGGTGTAAAAAACTGAGGGTGAATCAGAATTCCCTGAGATTAAGACACTTATTCAGACATTTTTTATGAAAAAAATTGCTTGCAATATGTTTTTAGTTGTGTTATAGTAGTATTAGAAGTTTTAATAGGCGAATATTTTTGTTAATCAATGTTTAATTTGGTTGAATTCAATATGAATTGCACATTTTAAGGGGAGGTGGTTACAGAGATTGATTTAATTTTTTCTTATTAGCATATATCAAATGGCATGAATTAATCACCTTAAAAAATTTAGCGAGGGGGTAATTATGTTGAAACGGTTTAGCTTTTCAATATTCACTATTTTTGTCTTGCTCACCATCACAAGTATAGCATTTGGTCAGGGTCCGTGGATTACTGAATGGTATGCTTTAGATCCCGTAAAAGGCACTGCTGGCATTGAAAACGGTAGAGTTACTGATTGGTTGAAAGAGATTTTCGGCAAGACTGAATCAGAGATAGCACTAAGAGCGCCTGATCCTTCTATAAAAGGGAAACGAACCATAAAAGGAGAGGAAGGTTCTACTGATTACGCTGCTGGCAAATATACTCTAAAAGCAGGAGGTGCCGATATTTGGGGAACGGCAGATGCTTTCAGATTTGTCTATAAGAAAATTAGTGGAGATTTTGAGATAATCTTAAAGGCAGAATCTCTAGATAAGACAAATGATTGGTCAAAGATCGGTCCTATGGTTCGTCAAAGTAACGCTCCTGGTTCGCAATATTTATTTATGCTTGCAAGAGGTGCTGATGGAAATAAATATTTTCAAGAGCGTATGGCTGAAAATGGCAGTGCAACGGGAAATGGTGGAAGTGCAGAAGACCAAACCAAATTCCCAATTTGGCTGAAAATTAAACGGAGTGGAAATAATTTTCTTGGTTCATGGTCACTTGATGGAAAAGCATGGAAGGACCTTAATACTACAACTCTCGCATTGAAAGACCCTGTTCTTGTTGGCATAGCTATCACTTCACATTCCTCAGGAGTTATCGCTACAGGTGTGGTCACTAATCTTACCATAAATGGTGTAGAGCCAAACTTTGCTGATATGACAAGCGAAGATATTGGCATCATCAAATCCACAACAGAAGAGCTTGGCTGGGCTGTCCGAAAAATCACCGATGTAAATGATTCAAATAATATCAGTTATCAGATTTATGAAAAAAAATGGGGTGACATGAGCAACTTCGTTTTTTATGGAATAGTTGGTGTAATATCACCCAAAGATCAAGAAACTAATCTTAATCTTGCACAAGACGATGATGCAAGGGTCTGGATTGGGGGAAAGATGGTTATTGAATCTATCGGTTGGACTGGCGGAGCAACAACAACTAAACCATTCAAAGTCCAATTGAAAAAAGGAATGAACGCAATGATGGTGAAAGTGGCGGAAGGTGGCGGAGGAGATTATGTAAATGCTAGATTTGACGCCACCGACCTTACATTTACCCCAAAGGATGGGGTGTTCAATTATTTGACCAGTGTTTCTCCTGCTGGTAAGCTTTCATCTACTTGGGGTGATATCAAAAAGAAGTAACCCCATTAGTTTATACTCCGTCCTGAACTAAGTTCAGTGCAAGTTTCAACTATATCCTATTTAGGGAGAATGAAAAATGATAAAAACTTCTTCTCCCTAAATGGAAAAAGTTAAGGAAAGGGGTATAAATTTCTAGTTTTCGGTTGGTTTTTAAGTTTAAAGTTTTGCTTTTCATTATGAAAGGAGACAAAGATGAAGTTTGGTTTAATTCTAATCGTTTTAAGTTTGTTTGTGTTTGTCAGCGCATCGTTTGCTGCTCTTGAAGAAGGGCTTGTATCAGCTTGGACGTTTGACGATGGAACAGCAAGAGATTTCGGCGGTGGAGGAAATCACGGAATAATAAAAGGCAATGTCAAACCCGTTGCAGGCAAGATTGGCAAAGCGATGGATTTTGATGGTGCAAAAGGCAGTTATATTGAAGTTCCAGACAGCCCGAGCCTTCAGCAAGATGTATTTACTATTTCCGCGTGGATTAATGTCAGAGTAGGTGTTGACCATGCTGCTATCTTCTTCAAAGGCGAGAAGATCGGCTGGGGAGCAAACTATATGGCTCGTATAGCTACTACAAGCGATACAGGCTTGACTTGGGGAACTACCTATGGTGCAACTGAAGGTTGGTTTGCGACAGACGGAGTCATTTCTACAAACAAATGGTATCATGTCTGTTTAAAAGCAGATGGGAAACAGGCAACTGCTTATGTGGATGGAAAGAAACCTGCCAGTGGACAAGCAAATCCACAAACATCTACAGCACCATTAAACAAATTCCCCGGCAAACCCGTTGAGATCGGCGTTGGCAGAGCCTACGGCGGAACTGTCGGAGATGACAGGTATTATAACGGTCTCATAGATCAAATGTATTTCTGGAAACGCGCTCTTTCTGACGCTGAAGTTACACAATTGGCTGGCGGAGCAGTTTTGACCGCAGTTGATTCCAAAGATAAACTTGGGACAACTTGGGCGAAGATTAAATCATATTAGTATTTGTATTAATATTTAGTTTGACCCCTCTTGTATTTCCTTTTCAAAGGGAGAGCAAGAGGGAAATTAAAAACTTTTATAATATTAAACATTATGGAGGTAGGAGTGAGAGTATTTGTCTCTTTTGTTACTTTTTTATTCTTTTTAATTTTAATAATCTCTGGTAATGTTACCGCTGACATCAATAAAGGTATAGTCTCCGCGTGGACATTTGACGACGGCACTCCAAAGGATTCAACAGGGGTAAGCAATGGCACAGTTAACGGTGGTGTTGAGTTTATCGCAGGCAAATTCGGAAAAGCGGCGAGTTTCAACGGCAAAGATGGTTTTATCAGCGTCCCACATAAAAAGGCTTATGATGTTTTAGCAAATGGTCTAACTGTCTCAGCTTGGATAAATGTCCGCAATGGGAAGGATCATTCAGCAATAGCGTTTAAAGGTACTAAGATTGGTTGGGGAGCTAACTATTTATTTCGTATTTGCACAACCAGTAACACAGGTATGACTTGGGGGGTTTGCATCGCAGGAACAGAAGGTTGGTTCGCAACAAACAACGTTATACAGCCAAATCAATGGTTCTTTGTGTGCTTAACTGCTGATGGGAAACAGGCAATTGCACATGTTGCATCTGAAAAGGACGGCAAAGTCAATATACCACAAAGTGGAGAGGGAAATCCTAAACCTATCGTTGCACCTTACTTGACATTTCCAGATAGACCGATAGAGATCGGCGTTGGTAGAGCTTATGGCGGAACTGTTGGAGATGACAGATACCTTGATGGCATTGTTGACGATTTAATTATCTGGGATAGGGCTTTGACAGAAGACGAGATTGCCGAACTTGCAAAAGGCAAAAGACCAAACGTCGGTTTAGCGGTTGATGTCCAAAACAAACTTGCTTCAACTTGGGGAAACATTAAAATTAAGTAATTAGGGGGTGTTTTTAATGGCAAGATTTATTGTTGTTGTATTGGTCGTATGTTTTGTTCTTTACTGCATTCCTCAATCATTTGCCATTGATGATGCAGCAACAGCACAAAAACTTGTAAATATGGTCAAAGGAGATCATAAGCATCCAAAATACTATACTGGCAAACATGGATATGTGAACGAAAGTGCTGCTGGACCACTTGATAAGGGTTACTACATTATGAGTTGGTTGGTTCTTGACCCGCCTATAAAGGTAGCTGGAACAGGTGGGGCAGCCCAAATATCCAAAGACCTTTATAATGAATATAACGGCATTCCCGAAGAGAAAGTCTCTGCTGATAAGAAGAATTGGCCCGTTGCAGGACAAGTATTAAAAAAGAAAAATAACGCCAATGAAGATATGACTTGGATACCGATTAACTTCATGGACTTGGTTGATGCTGGTCAAGGAAGTCACGGTGGAAACGAATTTGACTGGGCAGAATGGGGCGGACAAGGACTTAACAACTTCCATGAATATTTATTTACATTAGCCAAGTGGAAATCTGGTGGAAAAATTTCGTTCAAAGCTGGCTCTGATGACCCTGAGCAGACATGGGTCAATGGCGTAAAAGTCTGTGAAGGTTTAGCTGATAGAGACTGGGCAAAAGATACTGATGCAGGAGAATATACCGTCAAAGGTGGAGAATGGGTCGCTATTTTTGCTGAGGTTGGCGAAAACAGCGGAGAATGCGGATATACTCTTAGATGTGATCCGCCACCTGATGATGGCACACTTGATACAGCAACTTTGATGGCTGTTACTTTTAATGGCAAACTCCCTATAATGTGGGGACTTATAAAATCGTCTCGCTAATTATGTAAAATATGTTATTAAAATATGCTGTTAGCTTGTTTTTTGATTCGGCAAGTTAACAGCATTTTTAATGTTCAGTCAAGATATTTTCAGATATGAGTTTTGACAGCTTTATTCAGTTAGATTGTCTAGGAAAATCCCTCTAAATCTCTCTCTAAATATTCCTTTTCCGAAGGGAGACTTTCAGAGATTTCTTCTGAGTTATCGCAGGAAGTATATGACGGGGAGACAAAAAGATAACGTAAAGATATAAATCATTTTGAGATTGCTAATAAAGGAGATAGATGGGATCGGCTGAAAAAATAGAGCATTCAAATAGATTAATCATATTGATAGCTATAAACTTATCCTCATTTCTTGCCCCGTTTATGGCATCATCAGTAAATATTGCCCTGCCATCAATTGGAAAAGAATTTGATATGGGAGCGATCCTTTTAGGCTGGGTAGCAACATCATATATACTATCATCTGCAATTTTTTTAGTCCCATTTGGAAGATTAGGCGATATATACGGTCGTAAACTTATATTCTCTTATGGAATAATTGTCTATACTTTAACCTCGTTATTGATAGGTTTCTCATTCTCATCTGAAATGCTTATTTTCCTAAGAGTTTTGCAGGGGATAGGTGCGTCAATGTTATTTAGCACTGCGGTAGCAATTCTGACTTCTGTATTTCCTGCAAATGAACGAGGTAAAGTGCTTGGAATTAACGTTGCAGTTGTCTATGTTGGGCTTTCTCTTGGACCAACACTTGGAGGATTATTAACTCAATATTTAGGTTGGAGAAGCATATTCTTTGTCAATGTGCCTTTGGGATTTTTAATCATAATTTTTACATTCTGGAAGTTAAAAGGCGAATGGACAGGGGCAAAAGGAGAAAAATTTGATTTTATCGGATCCATAATATATGGACTAATGTTAATTTCAATCATGTATGGTTTCACTCGCCTAACGAATTATATAGGTGTTGTGTTAGTTGCTTTTGGTGTATTATGTTTTTGTATATTCTTGATCATTGAATTAAGAATAAAAAATCCTGTATTGAATATTAGCCTTTTTAAGAACAGCCGGTCATTTGCTTTTTCTAACCTTGCTGCGTTGATCAATTATAGTGCTACATCTGCTACTGGTTTTTTGATAAGCCTTTATTTACAATATATTAAATCGTTAACTCCAAGAAACGCAGGATTTATATTATTAGCACAACCAATAACACAAGCTATATTCTCACCATTAGCGGGGAGGCTCTCTGATAAAATAGAACCGAGAATTGTCGCATCTATCGGCATGGGATTGACCGCTATTGGACTTTTATTATTGATCAATCTTAACAATTCAGTTTCATTGTTATTTATTATTGTCAGTCTAATATTTTTGGGATTTGGATTTGCATTGTTTTCCTCTCCAAATACGAATGCTATTATGAGTTCTGTTGAAAAAAGATATTACGGAGTTGCATCTGGCACTTTGGCGACGATGCGAATGGTAGGTCAAATGCTTAGTATGGGCGTAGTTATGCTGATCTTCTCCATCTATATAGGTAAAGAAAAAATTACTCCTGAATACTATCAGGCTTTTTTGATAAGTGCTAAAATAACCTTTATTATTTTTTCGGTTTTGTGTGCAGGCGGTATTTTTGCTTCTCTTAGCAGAGGAAAAGTTAGGAAGGATTAAAGATTAAATATTGAAAATAAACTTGTTCTCCCCTTTAACCAAAGGGGAGTTAAAGGGCAAAACAACTATGAAATATTCTCCATAGCGGACATAATCCCATCAATTTCTTTTTGATCAGGAAATCGTCCGGTTTTTTGCTTTGAATATAAGAGCTTTCCATCTAAACTGACTTCAAAAACCCCTCCACTTGATGGGACGAGTTCTATGTCAACTTTGTTTCCAAACTTGCTTGATACAGCGTCTGCCAGACCGGCAGCTCTTGCCAAATAGCCTCAAGATGTGCAGTATTTGATTTCCAGTTTCATTGTTAAAATCCTCCAAAATTTTAAAATTTGCGTTAATTACTACAATAAATCTATCATATATCAAGTTATTGGTCAATGTTTATTTTATGCCGTGTTCAATTTTATATTGCGCCCAATTGTCCTTTAACCACTTGAAATCTTTAAAATCTGTGCGTAAAATGAAGGGATTTGTCTTACGCTCATGTCCGATCGTTGACGTCGGGGCAACGCCATAATCATGCCCTGGATAGACTTCTATTGAATCATCTAACTTCATTAACTTATTGAACAGACTGTCAAACTCTATCTTTGCTGAGTCATCAGTATTTGTTCCTCCTATTTTACCGACAAAAAGCGTATCGCCAGTCATCAACTTATTTTCAGCTAAAATACAGATACTATCTTGTGTATGCCCCGGTGTATGAATAATTTTTAACTCTATTTTGCCAAGTTTTAGAATATCGCCGTCATTGACCTTAATATCAGCGTTAAACTGTGCTGAACTGTGCAAGACGATCTTAGCTCCGATCTTCCTAAATTCTCCGATCCCGCTTATGTGATCCCCATGTGAATGTGTGCCTATCGCATAGATGATTTTCAGATTTTGATTTTCAGCTATTTTGATGAATTCTTCTGGCACATAAGATGGGTCTATGATAGCACATTCTTTTGTCTCCTCATCAGCTACGATATAGCCGAAGTTTCTGTCTCCATCTGCTTTTATTTGTTGAAAGATCATGGTCTTATTCCTCGAGATTTTTCGCTTCGCTCAAAATGACACTTACGTATCCAAATA
>Ga0272448_1001229_pt1 | contig 35222 bp, 23 predicted proteins | sample YNPCB0191_FD_202220 | JGI IMG/M metagenome (GOLD analysis project Ga0272448, IMG submission 202220) | Hot spring sediment microbial communities from Yellowstone National Park, WY, United States - YNP-CB-019-1 | ecosystem: Environmental > Aquatic > Thermal springs > Hot (42-90C) > Sediment...
ATCGTCGCAAACTGAAACGGGCGGCCTGAACGAAAATTTTTGCTCCCCCTCGGGAGGGAGCAAAGGGAGACAACGACAACAACCAACAACCAAAAGCGGACAGATCATTTGTTACCAAAAGCGGCCATATCACTTGTTAGCGACAGACCAACATCACGCCCGTTCATGCTGGGGTGGTGTTTGTCAATTGTCAGTTGCGGGCGGACGCGTCACGGGTCGGGGAAACCAGTGCCAGTTCGGCCAGCGAGGCGTAGGGTTTGGACGGATCGAAGCTGCTCAGGGCTTTGAATTTGAGCCAGCGCAGTTCGACCGGTTGCGCGAACTTGACCGTCTTGAGCGTTTTGTCCCGCGTGAATGCGCCACGTGCCACCTCGAGCCACTGTTTGCCGTCACGGCTGATCTCCACCACGTAATCTTTGATTTGTCCGTTGGGGTTGTTGTCCTGGCGCGGCAGACAGGTGATAGCGGCGATTCGGGTCGGCTGGAAAAGTTCCACGACCAATTCATGCGGAAACTCCGGCGCAGGCGGTGTCCACGAACTGTGCCAGAGCGTGGCCGGATCGCCGTCCACGGCATTGGTGGCTTCATGGTTGGGGGCTTGACTGCTGGCGCGAATGAAATACACCGCAGCGGTCGGACGAAAGAGCCTTCGCACGACGGAGAGTTCGAGCGTCTGTTTCGGCGCAAATCTCTCGCTCGCCATGTAGCGAAGCAGGCTGTGTCGGAATTGGCGCACGACGGGATTAGCGTCGTTGAGCGCGATGCTGCACACCACGACTTTTGCTTTGCCGATGTTGGCCTCGAATACCAAACCGAGTTTGCGCGCCGTGAACCAGTCGTCAATGACCTGCACGGTCGGTCGGAAGCTCGCCGGCAACTCGTCCAAGATCATCGGGGCGGCCTGCGTGATGAGATACCACCATTGCCAGTTGGAGTGAAAGTCGGTGGGGAAACTGTCGAACATCGGATGTTTCGGGTCGCACAGGATGCCGAGTGTCGTTGGCGGTTGGCGCCGCGTCCAAGCCGTGTTCCAGAAGATCGAGGAAAAGCCCATGACCACTTTGGTGGTTTCGGCATTCTTCACTCGCAAGGGCGACACCAACCACAGAATCTTGCCGGTGGCCTCCGCGTCCAATTCCTCGACAATCTTTACATCCGACGGCGGCGTTTCGATTTTGGCGGGATAAACCCACAGGTCCCAATCGTTTTCGAAACCGGCGATGCGCGCCACAAGTTTGTAGCGTGCCGGGGCGGGGATGTTTCGCAACTCGACACTCACCGCTCCCCTGCCCTTGGCGACGACTCTGCCGTTGTCTCCGACCAGTTTCCATTCCAGCGCACCTCGAAGCGGCTGCGGGCCGTAGTGAGCGACTTCGAGGGCGGCTTCGAGTGTTTCGTCGGTGGTGAACACGCGCTTGGGCAAACGCGCCAGCGGGACGGTGCTGTTGCAGAAGCGACGGAACTGCCTCGCGGTGACGTAGCCTTTCTCTTCCCAAAACGGATCGAGCACGCCGACCAGCGCCGTGCCTTGACCGGGGAAATCGTGCAGGTCGAGCAACTCGAAGCCGGCCATGCCCGGCGTCCGCAACGCCGACTCGATGTCTTCTTTGTAACAGAGCGTCTGAAGTTTGCCGGAAGCCAGCAGGAAATCGCGGGCCTGGCCGAGCATTCCGTGTTCGGCAAGACGGTCGCGGAAAATCTCGAAGTTTTTCGGTTTGAGGTAGCCGGTGTATTTCTTGATCTCGTCGAAGTTCGGATACACGCACCACTGACCGATCTCGTGGCTCACAACCGGCACCGCGCGTTGACTGATGAAATCGCGGTAATCGGTGGTCGTCTCCGGTGGTTTGGCGTTGATGCGTGAGTTCAAGCCTTCTCCCCATCGCTGGATGCGCGGCTGCGGCAGGCAATGCCACTGGTTTTCCGGTAGTTCCGGCCAACCGGCGCCGGCGGTCCAAAGCCGGCGCGGGTCTCTGGTTTTGAAATGTTCGACCCACTTGGCGAGATAGGCTTTGTGGTTCTTGCCGCCGGGTTCATTGCCGTAGGCCATCAGCACAAAGGACGGATGATTCCCGTAGTATTTCAGGATGCGCGCGGTCTCCTCGTAAATCCATTGGTCCACCGCTTTGCCGTCGCCGAGCGTCGTGGACTGGTTGGCCCACGACGACGCCTCGACATGGAAATAGAAACCGAGTTCGTCCGCCGCCTGAAATGCGGCTTCGGGCGGGCACCATGAGTGGAACCGAATCAGGTTCAACCCGTGCGTTTTCGCCACGCGGATGATGCGTTTCCACTCCGCTACGTCGGTGGGCGGATGACCGGTCTTCGGGAAAATGCAGCAATCGAGCGTGCCGCGCAGGAAGGTCTTGCGGCCGTTGATGGCGAATTGCGTGCCTTGCGCAGCGAACTCACGGAGACCGAAGCGAACCGTTCGTCGGTCATCACCGAGCCGCACGGTCAGCTCCTGAAGATGGGGACTGAACTCGTCCCAGAGTTTCGCCTCCACGGGCACTTCGACTTCCGCTTCGTCCGTGACCTCGACGGTCTTCGTTCCCACAGTCAATTTCGCGCAGCGCGCCTCGCCTCCTGTGCGCACTTTGACCAGCGCTGTTTTCTTCGCCACATCTGGATACACCTGCACGTCCTCAATCCACATCGTCGGCCTGGCGCGAAGTTCCAGCCGCCCGACAATTCCGTTCCAGTTGCCCTGTGTGTGGTCGCTGACGCTGTGGGAGTTGATGCCGACATCAATCACCAAACGGTTGTCCACGCGGAGCGTCAGTGTGTGTTTGCCGGGCGCGAGCGGGCCGAGATCATACTCGTGCGGCGTGGACAGGCTGTTGTTGGAGCCGATGAACTTTTCGTCCACCCAGACGCGCGTCTCCCAGTGCGGGCGTTCGAGAAAAAGCACAACGCGGTTGCCCTGCCAGTTGGCGGGAATCTCGATCTCGCGCTGGTACCACGCTGCGCCGACGTAATATTTGTCGGGCTGAAGCCAGAACGGCACCTTGATATTGCCCGGCTGGCGATACTTCGCGTATTCCGGCGCGGTGAACCATGACTTGTCCACGATGCCGCCGGTCCACGGTGTGTCCACGGAAACCTCATCGCCGATGCCGTTTCCCGGCAACGAGCTCGGCAAACGGATCGTGTGCGTCCAGCGTTGGGGAAAGCCGGCGTCCGACGGGTCGAGCGCGAGCCGCCACGGGCCGGCCAGTGGAAGGGTCCGTGGTTCGCCGAACGCCTCGTGCACCCACCAAACACACGCCAAGAGGACCACATATCTCGTTCGCTTCGGCAGGGAGAGATTGAGGAGGGCCTTCATCGAACCACCTCGCGTTTCATCATGCTTGCCGGACGCAGTCGCACCAGCACCACGCCGTGGCGCGGCACGACCGTCTTGAACTCGGCGTCGAACGTTCCGAGGTCGCGTTGGCGCCAGAGATCGCGGACGATTTGCGGGCCGCTCACGCCGAGGTCGCTCCACTTGGCGACGACGCGCGCCGGAATCTCGCCGCGATTGCAGAGGCCGACGGCTTTGGTGCCGTCTTCCATGTTTTTCACCATCAGGAACGTTTCCGGTGTCAGGCGCACCACGCGCGCACATTCGCCCAGCGGGTCCTGGTCCACCTCGATGACCTCCGGGTTGCACAGGACGTTGAGGGTGAAGGCGTCGAGCCGGCTCATGTCGCCGCTGTAGAACAGCGGCGCGGCGCTCAGGCACCAGAGCGACATGAACGAGTATTGTTCCGTCGGCGTGAAGGGGCAGGGCTTCGGCTCGCCGGTGGTGCGGGCGTCGCCGATCCAGCCGATTTGGATGTAGTCCGGGTCGTTCCACGCACCGGGCCGTGACCACTCGCGATGCTCGGCGTTCTTCAACGCCACGGCGAAGATGCGGTTTAGTTCCGCGCCGAGGTCGCCCGCCGTCCGCCAGCAATGGCCGCCGACCTCCGCGCCCCATGTCCACACCTCGCCCATACCGTACTGGCAGATGTTGAACACGATGTCGCGGGGCAACTTCTGGAGGATGCCGCCCATGAGGCGGTAGGGCTTCTGCAAGGCCGCCAGACTGTTGTCGCCTGCGGCGATCTCGCGGTAGGAACACCAGTCGTATTTCAGAAAATCAAAACCCCACTCGGCGAACAACCGCGCGTCCTGTTCCTCGTGCCCGTAACTGCCGCAGTAGCCGGCGCAGGTCCGCGGTCCGGGCGAAGTGTAGATGCCGGCCTTCAGCCCCTTGTCGTGGATGTAGGCCGTCAGCGCGCGCATGTCGGGGAAATGTTTGTTGGGGAGAATGTTGCCCGCCGCGTCGCGCAACGGCCCGATGCGGAGCGGGTCCGGCGGCCGGCGGAGGTCGGCGCTCGGCGCGTTCATCCAACAGTCGTCAATGTTCACGTAGGCGTAACCGACATCGGCCATGCCGCTCTTCACCATCACGTCGGCAGCTTCCCGCATGATCGTGTCGGTGACACGGTTGTAATGGGCATACCAGTGGTTCCACCCCATCGGCGGCGTGAGCGCCAGCGTGTCGCCGCTGACGATCTTGAAGGGGCGCGTCGCGGCGCCGTGGCGGTTCTTCGCGCGCAACGTCACCGTGTGCGAGCCGCGCGCTGGCGCGGCACCGGTGATGATGCCGCTGGTCTTGTCCAAGTGCAGGCTTGGCGGCAAACCGTCGGCGGCAAACTCCATCGGCCGTTCGCCCGTTGTCGGGATGCGGTAGATGAACGGGTGGCCCGGACGGCATCCGTAAACCTTCGGCCCGTTGATGCGCGGCGCGCGCGGCGGTCTGGGCGTGAGGATGACCGCCGGCTCGCGCGGCGCGTTGACCGTGCGCGGCTTCGCGCCCGCGACGACGAAGCGCGGCTCGGCCCAGTCAGCGTGGTCGTAGTTGTTGCTCTCACCCGCATGGTCCACCATCAACAACAGCGAGCGCACACCCTTCAGGCTGACATCCACCAGCTTGGCAGGTTGACCGCGTTTCATTACGCCCGACTCCCACAGCTTCTTGCCATCGCCAAAGATGCTGAAAACAACCGCCGCCTCGGCGTTGCCCGCCGCGTCGTCCACGCCGACAAATGCCTGAAACCGCTCGACCCGGCCGTCCAGCTCCAGCCACAGCGTGCTCAGCGCGCGCGTGCCGATGCCGCGCTCGAACTTCCGGCCGGCGACGGCCAGCGGTTTCCCGCTGAACGATTTGTCCACCTGCGGCTTCCGCCAGCCCTCGTAGTGCAGATGGCCGAGGTCCAGCTCGCCAAGCCAGACCGTCTCCGCCGCGCGCGCCGGCAGGCTGGCCAGCGCCAGCAGCAGGAGGAAACCTCCGGCAACTTTTGGGAACTTGGTTGCGTGTTGTGATTTGGTTCTTGAATGGGTTTCAGTCATGAAGACTCCTGTGATGATTGGGATGATGTTGACTCGTTGTGACCCGGTTCGTTTGTCCCGCGGCAATCTTGCTTGAAGGTTTTTCATCTCTTACCAGAAACTCAGGTAGAAGATTGCCACAGCGAGAAGGACAAAACAAGCAGCCCACTTCACCACCGGGTCGGTGCGCAGGTCGAAGCCTTCGCGTTCAGGCAGCTTGCGCGGTTCCGCCAGCGGCTTCCAGAAGGTGATCAGGCCCATGACGAGCAGCACCAGTTGGAAGCTGGCGGCGACCTGCAGAAGGAAGTGCAGGTGAGGCGCGAAGTATTGGAACAGACCGTAAAACAGCGGCCCGGCGACCAGCCCGGCCACGCCGGCTGCGCCGGGGGCTTGGGGAACCAGCAGGCCGACGAGGAAGACGGCGACCACGCCGGGCCAGATGTAGCCTTGAAATTGTTGGATGAACTGGAAGACGCCGCCGAACTTCGGATTGTCAAGCGCAGGAGCCAACAGGCAACCGAGCGCGACAAACAGCAGCGTCAAAACGCGCCCCAACAGGACCAGTCGTTTCTGCGGCGCCTTGCGGTCGAGAAGCCGGTGGTAAATGTCCATCGTGAAGATGGTCGCTGCTGAGTTCAACATCGAAGCCAGCGAACTGATGACGGCGCCCGCAATGGCGGCAAACATGAATCCGCGCATCCCGCCGGGGATCAGATGCTTCATCAGCGTCGGAAACGCCTCATCGGGCCGAGTCATCTGCCCACCGTAAAGCTGAAAGGCCATGATGCCGGGCATCACAATCGCAAACGGCACCAGCAACCATAGGAATCCCGCAAAGATGACACCGAGTTGGCCGTCGCGCAGCGTTTTTGCCGCGAGGTTGCGTTGGACGATGAACTGGTTCAAGCCGCAGTAATAAACGATCACAATCCACATGCCCGACAACACGCCCGTCCACGGCAAGCCCTCGTGGTCGGCGGGTAGCACCATGTGGAGTTTGTCGGCGTTGTGGGTCGCAAACCCGCTCCATCCGCCACAGGCTTTCAAGCCGAGCGCAAACGTAATCAGACCGCCGATGAGAAGTGCGGTGCCCTGAAACAAATCGGCCCACGCAATGGCTTTGAGCCCGCCCCACGTGGTGTAAAGCGCAGCGATGACGCCAATCATCCAAACCGCCTGCGCCAAGGGCATGCCGAAAATCGTCCGCAGCGTGATGCCGCCCGAATACAGCACGGCGGTCAACAACACGGCCACATAAATAATGACCGTGATCAAAGCCATGATCGCCCGCGTGGCGGTGTTGTATCGGTACTCCAAAAACTCCGGCATCGTGTAAATGCCCGCCTTGAGGAAGCGGGGCAGCAGCGTGAACGCGATCAGTACGATGCCGACCGTGCCGATCAATTGCCAGTTGCTCACCGCAAGACCGACGCGGCCAGCACCTTGTCCGGCCATTCCTACAAATTGCTCGGTAGAGATGTTGGCAGCGACGATGGACAATCCGATCAACCACCACTGGAGACCCCGTCCTGCGAGGAAATAGGATTCGCTGTCCGTTTCGCGTCGGCTCTTGTACAAGCTGACGCCGATGATGCAGGCGTAGAAAAGGGCGAAGACGGCGACATCGGTCCAGTTGAGGTTCATACGGTGTTTTCCATAACACAAAACATGGCACAACCGAACACCGAAAATGGGGTTGAATAAAAGGTCCATTCATGCGTATATGAATCCATGATGAGTCTGAAACTTTTTACCCATTCGGTAGCATCCGTCCTTGCGCTGGCCACTCTATGTGCGGCCACGGCGACAGCGGCCATCCATCCCATTTACGAGACCGATATTGCGCTCATTCCCCAAAGTCCGATTGACAAGGCGGTCTTCGCCAAACTGGCGCAACTCAAAATCCAGCCGGTGCTGTGTTCGGATGCCGTATTTGTGCGGCGCGCCTATCTGGACCTGCTCGGCATTTTGCCCACGCCTCAAGAAGCCCGAGATTTCATCCGTAATCCCGACATCAGAAACAAACGGCGGGTTTTGATTGATCAGTTGCTCCAGCGCCCCGAATACGTTGACTACTGGGCCATGAAATGGAGCGACCTGCTCCGCATCAAAGCCGAGTTTCCCGTCAACCTCTGGCCGAATGCTGCTCAGGCGTATCACCGTTGGGTGCGAGAGTCGCTCGCGCGGAACAAACCTTATGATCAGTTCGCCCGCGAGCTGCTCACTTCCAGCGGCAGCAACTTCCGCGTCGGCCCCGCCAATTTCTACCGTGCGGCTGCAAGCCGCACCCCCGAAGGTCTTGCCACCGTCGTAGCGTTGACCTTTATGGGGTCACGAGTGGACAAATGGCCGCGCGAGCAACTCGCGGGGATGGCCGCGTTCTTTGCTCAAGTCGGATACAAACCCACCAGCGAATGGAAGGAAGAGATCGTGTTTTGGGATCCGATCGGTGCGAGCACGATTCGAGCAAACATTGCACCGGGACGGGACGCCATCGTCACCACCAATCCGCCACCTCCGCTCGTTCTCCCGACCAATGTGCCGCCCCAAGTGGCCACGTTCCCCGATGGCAAGCAAATCAAGTTGCCGCCGGACAAAGATCCGCGCATCGTTTTTGCCGATTGGTTGATTCGACCGGAGAACCCTTGGTTTGGGCGCGCCATCGTCAACCGCATGTGGTATTGGCTGTTGGGACGCGGTATCATTCATGAGCCGGACGACATTCGTCCGGACAATCCTCCGAGCAATCCGGCCCTGCTCGCGTATCTTGAAAAGGAACTCGTCGCGAGTCGCTACGACCTCAAACACATGTTCCGGGTGATCATGAATTCCTACACGTATCAATTTACTTCGATCCCGCGCGTTCAGAGTCCGGAAGCGGTCGCCAACTTTGCCACCTACGGCGTGCGACGGTTGGACGCAGAGGTTTTGATTGATGCCATCAACACCATCACCGGTACTACCGATCTTTATACCAGCCCGATTCCCGAACCGTACACCTACATCCCCGAAAATATCCCGGCTGTCGGCATTGCAGACGGCAGCATTACCAGCCCGTTCTTGACCATGTTTGGTCGCTCCGCCCGTGCGACCGGAATGGAAAGTGAGCGAGACAACAATCCCATCCCCGCACAATGGCGGCACCTGTTGAACTCCACTCACATTCAGCAGAAGATTCAACAAGGCCCCAAATTGCGAGCGCTGTTCGATTCCGGACGCAAACCGCAGGAAATCCTCGAACAACTTTATCTGACCATTCTCTCGCGGTATCCGACACCCGAAGAGTTGAAAACGGCGGAAGCCTATGCTAATTTTTCGGGTGTGGCCCAGGTGTTGGCAGCCGCCTCCTCCGGCAGCGGCTCGAAAGGAAAGAGCAAGAGCGATGCGAAAGCGGTTGCAGTGGCGCGGCAGGCGGCCTATCAGAAGCTGCGGGAGGGATGGGTGGATATCACTTGGGCCTTGATAAATACGCATGAATTTTTGTATCGTCACTAACGTCAAACAACTGTGAAAGGAGCACAGAAGTCATGAGCAACAACAAAATCAATCTGATCTCCCGGCGCGAGGCGCTCCGTCGTGGAGTGTTGGGGACCGCCGGCTTGGTGTTTGGCGGACGGATCGTGGTCGGAGAATCACGAGCTGCCGCATTGACCGCCCCCGCCAAACCCGCTCTCAAAGCGAAGGCGAAATCCGTCATCCAAATTTTCCTCTGGGGCGGCATGTCGCACAACGACACGTGGGATCCGAAGCCCGAGGCGGGCTACGAGTACATGGGCGAATTCGGCAAGGCGATTGAAACCAATGTGAAAGGCATCCGCCTGCAGGAACTCTGGGTCAACCTGGCGAAACAGGCCGACAAGTACTCCCTGATTCGCAGCATGACCCACCGCAACAACGGCCATGAGACAGCGGCCTATCTGATGCAGACCGGACATCCTCCGGGCGAGCGCATCAGCTATCCAAGCCTCGGCGCCGTGTTCGCGTATTACAAGCGAAACGAGTACAAGGGGCTGATTCCGCCATATGTGGTCCTGACGACTGCGCAAGGGCGTTTTTCCGAAGAGGGTTTCCTCGGTCCGAAATACAAACCCTTTGCCACCGGCGGCGATCCGAATGCCTCCCGATTTGAAGTGGAAGGCGTCGTGGCCAAAGGAATCACCGACGAGCGACAGACCGCCCGACGCGAGTTGCTCGCGAACCTGGATACGATGAGCAAGGCGATGGCTGGAGTGCCGGCTATCGCGGCTTCGGAGGCGGCCAAGAAAGAAGCCTACGAACTCATTCTCGGCCCCGGCAAGGACGTCTTCGATCTGTCCAAAGAGAAACCCGAGTTGCGCGACAAGTACGGTCGCAACACCTTCGGCCAAGAATGTCTTGTGGCGCGTCGTCTGGTTGAGGCCGGTGTCCCTTACGTGGTGATCAACTTCCCAGGCGGCTGGGATACGCACAGCAACCACTTCGCCACCATGCGTCGCCAAGTGCCGATGCTTGACCAGGGACTGGCGATGCTGTTGCAGGACTTGCACGACCGCGGGCTACTGGAGAGCACTTTGGTTTGGTGCGCTGGAGAGTTTGGCCGTGGTCCCAAAGTGGACTGGCAGCCGCCGTGGAACGGTGGCCGCAACCACTACGGCAACGTATTTACGGTGCTGGTGGCCGGTGGTGGTTTCAAAGGCGGTTGCGTGGTGGGGTCCTCTGACGACAAGGGGATGGAAGTCAAAGACCGTCCCGTTTATCCGGTGGATCTGCTCGGCAGCATTTACACGCTCGCCGGGATTGACACCAAGGCCAAACTGCCGCACCCTGAAGGTCTCGATGCTCAGATACTGCCCGAAGTCGGTCCGAAGGTGAAATCGGCAGGGTTGTTGACCGAGATCATGTAAGCTCATGCGCAGCATAAGCTGGCTGCTGCTCCTAAGCGCGCACGCCCTGTGGGTTTTCCTGCCCACAGGGCGTGCTCAGTCTCGCCCCTATCTCGGTTACGTTTATCCTGCCGGTGGCCAACAGGGCACCACGTTTCAGGTCAAGATCGGTGGACAAAACCTCAACGATGTATGTGCCGTGCTTGTCAGTGGCACGGGCGTTACCGGACGAGTCGTGGAGTGTTGCGGAGCACTCAACAACCGGGAATCCGGGTACTTGAGTGCGCAACTCCGCGAGCTGAACAAGCTCGTGGCAGCAGCTTCGCCGAGGAAAAACAAATCTTCTACAGCCGTCCCGGTGGCGATGGATCCGGCGATCACCAACATGATCGCGCGAATCAAGTTGCGGTTGGACGAAGACGTGCGGCGTCCTGCGTGCAACGCTTTTCGCAGCGTGGTGTATATCGAGGTCACGGTGGCACCGGATGCGCCACTTGGCGAACGAGAGTTGCGTCTGGTCACCCCGCGCGGTGGTGCGTCCAATCCGATGCCGTTTTATGTTGGCCAGCTACCCGAACACACGCGCAAGCCGATGCTGACCGCTCCGGCGCAAGTTCTCGGCAAGGAACATCTGGCGCTGCGCAAACGCCCGGCCAGCGAGGCGGAAGTTCGCGTCAACATCCCTTGCACACTGAACGGCCAGATCGCATCCCGCGAGGTCAACAGCTACCGGTTTTCGGCCCGCAAGGGCCAGCGTTTGGTGATCACCACGCTCGCACGGCAACTCATCCCCTACATCGCGGATGGTGTCCCCGGATGGTTCCAACCGGTGATTGCGCTTTACGACGCTGATGGAAACGAAATCGCTTACGACGACGATTATCGCTTCAAACCCGATCCGGTGATTCTGTGCGAAGTCCCGAAAGACGGTGAATACGTTCTTCAGGTTCACGACGCCATTTACCGGGGTCGCAATGATTTTGTTTATCGCATCACCATTGGAGAACAACCGTTTGTGACCAGCATCTTCCCGTTGGGTGCCCGCGTCGGCGAATCGCCGGCGATCAAAATGCAGGGCTGGAACCTGGCAGGCGCCCTTATCGCGCCTCCTCCCGCCGGCACCCCCGAAGGCATCTGGCCGATTGTGGCGAGCCGGAACGGGCAGATTTCCAATCCCGTGCCGTTCGCATTGGACACGTTGCCGGAGTGTGTGGAGCAAGAGCCGAACGACACTCCTTCGCGCGCCCAGAAGATCACGCTGCCGATCCTCATCAACGGCCGAATTGGGAAAACGAACGATGTGGACACCTTCCAGTTCAACGGAAGGGCCGGAGATACGGTCGTGGTCGAAGTGTACGCGCGCCGACTCGATTCCCCCTTGGATTCGGTGGTTCAACTCACCGACGCGCACGGACAGCTTGTTGCTTTCAATGATGACTGCGAAGACCTCACATCGGGACTGAACACCCATCATGCGGATTCCTATCTGATGGCCAAGCTGCCGACCGACGGCAGCTATTATGTCCGCATTGCCGACACGGGGCGTTACGGTGGAGACGAGTACGGCTATCGGCTTCGGATCAGCCCTCCCCGCCCCGATTTCGCGCTGCGCGTGGCGCCTTCCAGCGCGGCGGTGCGACCCAAGAGTGACACCACTTTCAGCGTGTATGTCTTCTGCAAGGACGGGTTCAGTGGCGACATCAAGCTGGAGTTGCAAGACCCGCCTGCTGGTTTTACGTCATCTCCCGCCACACTGACGGCAACGCAAATGGTGGGTCGAGTGCGAATCAAAGCGTCTGCGACAGCCTCCAGCACCCCGGTCAACGTGAAGATTGTGGGCAGCGCCGTGGTGGATGGAAAACGAATTGTTCGGGAAGCGGTGCCGGCGGAAGATCGGATGCAAGCGTTTCTGTGGCGTCACCTGGTTCCCGCCAAAGAACTGAAAATCTGCATTGCGAATTCAAACTATCAGCCACCTGACCGTCGTGTTCCCCCGCCTCTCACGCCTGAGCAGGTGGCAAAAGCCAGAGCCGTTGTCAAAGAAGCCGAAGCGAAAGGACGAGCTTTCACCAAGAATCAAGTGGCCGGTCTTGGGCGACTGCTGAAATCCCTTTACGAGCGGGGTCTGTTGACGGACAAGTTTTACGGGGACAAGATGGCCGAGCTGGGGCTGGAACAGTGAGTTTCTTTTGAATGTCCGCGGCCGGTTTCCGTCTATTGGTGACAACACAATAATGACTTTCAGCAAGGATTCAGTTCACGATGAAAACGAAGAGGATTCTCGTCGGTTGTTTGGTTCTGGCGGCGAGCTTGGCGGTGCCGGTGCGAGCGCAACAAAGTCGTCCCTACATCGGGTTTGTGTATCCGGCCGGTGCCCAACAGGGAACAACGGTGCCGGTGCGGCTGGGCGGCCAGGCGTTGGAGGGCATTCATAGTGTACAGGTGTCCGGCAGCGGGGTCAGCGCCAAGATTCTGGAGTATCACTGGCCGTTGAGTCCGCAGGACGCGCGGCTGTTGCAGGAACAACTCAGCGAGCTACGCCGTACCCGTCTTCGGGACCGGACCCCGGCAGACACGAACCTGATCGCTCGGATCGAATATCGTCTGCGCAACTATGTCCAACGACCCGCCTCGCGCTCGATCTCCTCGATTGTGTATTTGGAAGTGACTGTGGCGCCGGACGCGCCGCCAGGAGAACGCGAATTGCGCGTCATCACTCCGCGTGGTCCATCGAATCCTCTGGTGTTTTACGTCGGTCAACTACCCGAACACACGCGCAAGCCCATGAGGACTTCCGCCCAACAGGTGCTCGGCAAGGAATACCTCGCGTTGCGAAATCGTCCGGCGGACGAAGCCGAAGTGCGTGTCAATATCCCCTGCACACTGAACGGCCAGATCGCATCCCGCGAAGTCAACAGCTATCGCTTCACGGCTCGCAAGGGGCAACGATTGGTCATCACCACACTGGCGCGACAACTCATTCCCTACATTGCGGATGGTGTCCCGGGATGGTTTCAGCCGGTTCTGGTGCTGTATGACGCCAACGGCAAAGAAGTCGCCTACGACGATGATTACCGGTTCAAGCCCGACCCCACCATCCTCTACGAGGTGCCGAAGGACGGCGAATACGTCCTTGCCATTTACGACGCCGTCTATCGCGGGCGCGAAGATTTCGTGTATCGCATTACCATTGGAGAAGAACCGTTTGTCACCAGCATTTTCCCCTTGGGCGGCCGCGTGGGACAGCCTGTCTCCATTACGATGAAAGGCTGGAATCTGGACGGGGCCGCCATTCGAACGCCGCCCACGGATGCTCCCGAAGGCGTATACCAGATCTTCGCCACACGAAATGGGCACATCTCCAATCCCATTCCCTTTGCGCTGGACACACTACCGGAATGTCTGGAAAAAGAAGGAAATAACACTCCCGCCAGAGCGCAAAAGGTCACCCTTCCCATTATTATCAACGGACGCATTGACAAACCCGATGACACCGACGTCTTCCAGTTCACCGGCAAATCCGGCCAGACGGTCGTTGTGGAAGTGAACGCGCGTCGTCTGGATTCCCCGCTGGATTCCATCGTCAAACTGACCGATGCCAAAGGAAAACTGGTGGCCGTCAATGACGACTGGGAGGACCTCGCCACCGGATTGAACACTCACCACGCCGATTCGTATTTCATGGCGAAACTGCCAGCGGACGGAACCTACTACGTGCACATCAGCGATGCCGCGCGCAGAGGCGGCGAGGAATACGGCTATCGTTTGCGCATCAGTCCGCCTCGGCCTGATTTCGCGTTGCGCGTGGTTCCCTCCAGTGCCGTCGTCTATCGCAGCGCCCCCTACCAGGCAATGAAATCGAAAACCTCCTATTCCAAGTCGTTCAAGTCCTCGGCCGGCAGCTACGGAGGCAGCAGCCTTCGCGGAAGCAGTGCGACAGTGAGTGTCTATGCGATTCGCAAAGACGGGTATACCGGTCCGATCAAAATCGAGCTGAAAGGTTCACAACCCGGCTTCTATGCGCAGCCAACCACTTTGCTGGGCAGCCAAGATGTGGTTCGCTTCTCTTTCCGAGCAGACACCTCGGCGCCCAAACAACCGGTCAATCTTTTCATTGTGGGCCGCGCCAAAATCGGAGACCAAGAAATCGTGCGAGAGGCAACACCGGCCGAAGACAGGATGCAAGCGTTCCTCTGGCGTCACTTGGTGCCGGCCAAGGAATTCTGCGTGTTGGCCTACGATCCTTCGGCCTTCCCGGCCCTGGAGAAACGGACTCCTCCCGAATTGCCGGCATCGCTCACGAAAGTGAGCAGTTCGGGGAAATCGGCCGGTTCGTCGGGCGACAAGAAATTCAGCAAAAGCCAGGTCGCTGGCCGACTGCGCCAACTTCGTCGGTTGTATGAGGACGGTTACTTCACAGACAAGTTTTACCTCGCCAAAGTGGCCGAATGTGAGGCCGGACAGTGAGCGCATGAAAACGGTTAGCCATCTAACTGTTTTGCTTCTTGCCCTCTGGGTGTTGCTTTTACCGTCTGCGCAAGGACAGCGTCCTCACATCGGATTTGTCTATCCTGCCGGTGGACAACAGGGGGCCACATTTCAGATACGAATCGGGGGGCAAGGGCTGGATGGTGTTCACGAGGTACGCGTGTCCGGCGAGGGGGTCACCGCGCGCATTGTGGAGTACCACTGGCCGTTGAGTCCGCAGGATGCAACGTTGCTGCGCGAACAATTGACCGAGCTGCGCAAGAATCGCACTCCGACGCCGGCAGAGAGCAATCTGATCAGCCGCATCGAATATCGGCTCAACAACTGGGTTCTTTTTCCGGCCTGCCGCTCCATTTCCTCGCTGGTCTACGTCGAAGTCCGAATCAACCCCTCCGCGCCGCCCGGTGCGCGTGAATTGCGCGTCATCACCCCCCGTGGTCCTTCCAATCCGTTGCCGTTCTACATCGGCCAGTTACCTGAATACACCCGCAAACCCATGCGCACCGCTCCTGCGCAAGTGCTCGGTAAAGAACATCTCGCGCTGCGCAATCGACCGCCGGATGAGGCCGAAGAGCGCATCGAGATCCCGTGCACGCTCAACGGCCAAATCGCATCCCGCGAAGTCAACAGCTATCGCTTCACCGCGCGAAAAGGCCAACGTCTGGTCATCACCACGTTGGCGCGCCAACTCATCCCTTACATCGCTGATGCCGTGCCGGGGTGGTTTCAGCCCGTGATCGCACTGTACGATGCCAACGGTAAGGAAGTCGCCTACTGCGACGACTACCGTTTCAAACCGGACCCAACCATTTTGTACGAAGTCCCGCGAGATGGAGAATACGTCCTGGCCGTTTATGATAGCATCTTTCGTGGACGCGAAGACTTCGTTTACCGCATCACCATCGGCGAACAACCTTTTGTCACGAGTATCTTCCCATTGGGTGCCCGCGTGGGCGAACGGCCGAACATCAAGATGAAAGGCTGGAACCTTCACGGCGCAATCATCACTCCGCCACCGGTCGATGCAGGCGAAGGCATCCACCAAATTGTCGCCGTCCGAAACGGACAGGTCTCCAATCCGATCCCCTTTGCTCTCGACACGCTTCCCGAATGCCTGGAAAAGGAAGCCAACAACACGCCATCGAAGGCGCAAAAAGTAAAGCTCCCCGTGATCATCAACGGACGCATTGATAAGCCGGGCGACGTTGACGTGTTCCAATTCCACGGTCGAGGAGGCGAGATCATCGTGGCCGAAGTTCTGGCTCGCCGCCTCGACTCCCCGCTGGATTCGGTCCTGCAATTGACCGATTCAAAAGGCAATCTCATTGCCTTCAACGACGATTGGGAGGATTTGGCCTCTGGTCTGAACACCCACCACGCTGATTCTTATTTCATGGCTCGGCTGCCGGCTGACGGCGTGTACTACGTTCAAATCACCGACACGGCTCGCAACGGGGGCGACGAGTATGGCTATCGTCTACGCCTCAGTGCCCCGCGACCGGATTTTGCTCTGCGCGCGGTTCCTTCCAGCGCAGGGATTCGTGACCGCAACGGCGCCACGGTCAGCGTGTATGGCATCCGCAAAGACGGGTTCACCGGTTCGGTGAAAATTGACCTTCAATCTCCTCCGTTGGGATTCGTCGCCCAGCCCGCGTTGCTGGGGACACAGGCCGTCACGCGCCTCTGGTTCCGGACCACGTTCACCAACGAAGTTCAGTTGCACAACCTGCAGATTGTGGGGCGCGCCAAACTCGGTGACATCGAAATTGTGCGCCAAGCCGTGCCCGCCGAGGACAAGATGCAAGCCTTTTTGTGGAGGCATTTGGTTCCCGCCAAAGATTTCATGGTCACGGTCTATCCGCTCAGCTTTCAACTGCCCCCGAAACGTGTTCCTCCCGAACTCCCCGCTTCTCCGCCACGGGTGATGACCGTAAGTACGACATCCACCACCGGCACGAACGCGCCTCCGACCACTCCGAAGTTCACCAAAGCCCAAGTGGAGGGACGGCTGCGTCAACTTCGACGCCTCTACGAGGACGGTTACTTTACCGATTCATTCTATCTGGGGAAAGTGGCGGAGTGCCAGGTGGCTCCGTAAGGTCGTGTTGTTTTATTTGACGCTGGCCCCGAACCGTGCCATACTAAATTCAAGGAGTGAGCTTATGAAGAAAGGCTGCTATCTTGCCATCGCGGCTGTGGTCCTGCTATTGGCTTTCGCGTCGTCCACATGGGCACAGCGGCCCCACATCGGATTCGTCTATCCCGCCGGCGGACAGATGGGCACCACCTTTCCCATCCGCATTGGCGGGCAAGGCCTCGACGGCGTCCATGAAGTGCATGTCTCCGGCAAGGGCGTCACGGTCACCATCACGGAGTATCATTGGCAAATGAGTCCCCAAGACGCCACCCTGCTAAGCCAGCAATTGAACGAGCTGCGCCGCATCAAAAAGCCCACGCCAGCAGAATCCAATCTGATCGAGCGCATCGAGTATCGCCTTCGCAACCGTGTGCAACAACCCGCTTCCCGTTCCATCGCCAACCTCGTTTACGCCAACGTCACCATCGCGCGGGATGCCATGCCCGGAGAGCGCGAGTTGCGCGTGATCACCACTCGCGGTCCTTCCAATCCGCTCGTCTTCTACGTGGGCCAGGCGCCGGAATACACCCGTAAACCAATGCGAACCTGCCCGCAACAAATCCTCGGCAAGGAATACCTCGCGCTTCGCAATCGCCCCGCCGAAGAAGCGGAAGTCGCGATCAAAATCCCTTGCATCCTCAACGGCCAAATCGCGCCGCGCGAGGTCAACAGCTACCGTTTCACCGCTCGAAAAGGCCAGCGGCTGGTCATCACCACGCTCGCCCGACAATTGATTCCCTACATTGCCGACGGCGTGCCCGGCTGGTTCCAGCCCGTGCTCGCATTATATGATTCCACTGGTAAAGAAGTCGCTTATTGCGACGACTACCGATTCAAACCTGACCCTGTCATCCACTACGAAGTGCCTCGTGACGGCGAATACGTCCTCGCCATTTACGATAGTATTTTCCGCGGACGCGAAGACTTCGTTTACCGAATTGCCATCACCAGTGAACTGCCGTTCCTCTCCAGCATTTTCCCGCTGGGCGGCCGCGTGGGCGAACCGGTTTCCGTCCAAATGCGCGGGTGGAACCTCGACGGCGCGGTCTTCGTACCGCCACCCAAAACGGCTGGCCCCGGCATTCACCAGGTGTATGCCAACCGTCATGGGTTCCTGTCCAATGCCATGCCCTTCGCGCTTGACACCTTGCCGGAAGAATTCGAGAAGGAAACGGGCGACTCCTCCCTCGCACAAAAGGTCACCACCCCCGTCATCATCAACGGACGCATTGACAAGCCGGGCGACATTGATGTGTTCCAATTCTACGGTCGAGGAGGCGAGACCATCGTCGCCGAGGTTCTGGCCCGCCGCCTCGACTCGCCGCTGGATTCGGTCCTGAAACTGACCGATTCAAAAGGCAATCTCATTGCCTTCAACGACGACTGGGAAGACCTCGCTTCCGGTCTGAACACACACCATGCCGACTCCTACTTCATGGTCAAGCTGCCTGCCGACGGCATCTACTTCCTTTACATTACCGACGCGGCGCGATTGGGCGGCGAAGAATACGCCTACCGTCTGCGAATCAGTCCTCCTCGCCCCGACTTCGCACTGCGCGTCGTGCCATCCAGCGCGGGACTGCGCAGCAAGGAGAGCACAAGCGTCAGTGTCTATGGCCTCCGCAAAGACGGTTTCACCGGACCGATTACCATCAGCTTGAAGGATCCCCCTCCCAGCATCAGTTTCCAACCCGTGGTGTTGGGTACCCAGGCTGTCACACGACTCACCTTCCGCGCCGGCAACATCACCGAAAAACAAACCCTCAACCTGAAATTCGAGGGGCGCGCCAAAATCGGCACCACCGAAGTCGTCCGCGAAGTGGTGCCTGCCGAAGACAAGATGCAGGCCTTCCTTTGGCGCCACCTCGTTCCGGCCCAGGAATTCGCAGTCACCTTGTTCCCGCGCGATTTTCAACTGCCACCGAAGCGTGTTCCTCCAACCCTGACACCTGAGAAGAAGGCCGAACTCCTGAAAGTCAGCACTTCGGCAAAAGGCTCCAGCGGAGACAAGGGCAAATTCACCAAAGGTCAGGTCGCCGGCCGCCTCCGTCAACTGCGCCGCCTCTACGAGGACGGCTACTTCACCGACTCGTTCTATCTTGCGCGGGTGGCCGAGTGCGAAGCAGCACAATAGCTCTCACCATCTTCGTCGGCTTGATCGCTTTTGCCGGGACGCCATCTCTCCCGGCGGTCACGCTCACCGAAAAAGGACAACCGCGCGCCGTCCTCATTACGGGCGACCAGCCTTCTCCCGCAGCGAAACTGGGCGCACTGATTCTGCGCGACCACATCCGACAAATCTCCGGCGCGACACTTCCCATCCGGTCGGTCAGCACGGTCGCCGGCCAACCGACCCCCGATTGCGCATGGGTGCTGGTGGGGGAAACCCAACCCACAACTATTTTTCCCGGTCCCGGCGGAATCTTTCTGCGCGCCAAAGGAAACATCCTCGAGCTGAGGGGCGCCGACTTGCGCACCCCCACTGATCCTGCAGGCACTCATTATGCCGTCGTCACATTCCTCGAAGAGAAACTCGGCGTCCGCTGGCTGTGGCCCGGCGAATTGGGAAAAGTCGTCCCGCGACAAGACACCATCCGCATTGAAGATTTCCAGATGAGCTACACGCCCCAACTGGCCCAACGCAGGATTCGCAACTCCCTTCTCAATAACCGCCTCGAAAACGCCCTCCACAATCTCGGTTTCGCTCCCGCCGACTACAAACGACTCCGTGAGACTGCCGAACGCACGGTTTCCGAATCCGGCGACTGGTTCACATGGCAGAAACTCGGCGGCTCGCTCGGCGTCAACAGCGGACACGCCTTCGGCCACCTCTGGGCAAAATACGGCAGAGAACACCCCGATTGGTTCGCGTTGCAACCCGACGGTACCCGTGACCAGTCGCGCAATGGCGCCCGTGCCCGCCTCTGCAAATCCAACACGGACCTGATCGCTGCCATCGCCCGCGAAAAGATCGAGGAGTTGAACAAGAATCCGCAGCTCGCCGGCGTTTCCCTCTCGCCCAACGACGGCAGCGTCAACCGCTTCTGCTGTTGCCCAAAATGCGAGGCGCTCGACGCCCCCAATGGGCGCAAAGTGAAAATCCACGGTACCGAACACGTCTCGTTGACCGACCGAATGGTTTATTTCTGGAACGCCATCGCCGAACTGGTGACCAGGGTACATCCCCACGCCCTCTTCACGGTGGACGCCTACAGCGCCTATGGCGCACCGCCCGTGTTGCGGAAACTTCACCCGAATCTCGTTGTCCGATTCGTGCAAGTTCAATACACAGAGGAGACCCGGCGACAACAGGGTCTCCACGATTGGGACGAGTGGGCAAAGGCCGCCCGCAAAATCTATTACCGTCCCAACCTCATGCTGGCCGGACGACGCTCTGGCGCGCCGTTGATCTACGTCCACAAATTCGCGGAAGATTTTCGTTACCTCGCCCACCACAGCATGTGGGGCACCGATTTCGACTCCTGCACCCATAACTGGGCCACGCAGGGCCTCAACTATTACGTCGTCGCTCGCCTTCACTGGAATCCCGACCAGAACGTGGACGCCATCATTGACGATTATTGCCGCACCGGCTTCGGCGGCGCCGCAAAAACAGTTCGACGCTACTTCGACATTTTGGAAGCCATTACCAATGAACTGGCCTCCAAGCGCACGGCGTTGGATGCCGACAGCGACACGCCAAAGATCGAACCACTCCCCGTTTTCACTCCCCAAGCGCTTGCCGAACTGCGCAACCTGCTTCGGCAGGCGCAGCGCGAGGCAAACGGCGACCCGCTTACCCTGCAACGCTTGGCATTTCTGGAACGAGGCCTGCGCTGGACAGAGACCGAAGTACGCCTGCATTCCTTCCTCCGCGACCCCAACCCCGACACGCCCGCAGCGCGTCAGGCCTGCGAGGAACGCCATGCCCTGATGCGGGACCTCTTTCAGAATGACTTCCTCGCCGTCAACGTGGCCGCCATCTCTTGGGCTGAAGACGGTTTCCTAAAACGTCTCGGATGGAAACCACCGCCTCGGTGAAATGCGCCCTCCCGGTCCCGGCGCTCCGCCATCGGACCGAAGTGCGTGGCTTTCACGAAGGCGCTCATGCCGATGCTGCTGGACCCGATCATGCCAATGGCTTCCGTGCCGTCCTCTGACGGCTGGCTCTACTGTAGCCGCAAAACCTTGCTCCTACTTTCTTGCCATTTGGATGTAACAGGTGTAACAGCCAAATGGCAAGAGGGTGACGAGCTTTTGCCCGTAGTTGCGCTCGGAGTCGCCGGATCGTTCGACGGGACAGGCCAATCCGGCCACGAGGTGAGCTGGGAATATAGTCCCAGCAACAGGAAATGCTGCTGGACAGATGAAGCGAATGCGCGTATGGTGCGAGCCGTTTTACGAAAGGACAATAGAACATGACCGCCCGCGCCATATCGTTTCATTACACATTGACAGCTCCCGACGGCGAGGTTCTGGATTCCTCGGTCGGGCGTATCCCCATGACTTTTATCGAGGGGAAAGGCCAGATCATTCCCGGTCTCGAATCCGCCCTGACTGCTCTTCGAGTCGGCGACAAGAAACGGATCGAGGTTCCGGCCGCCGACGCTTATGGACTCCGCGATGAGTCACTCGTTTTCGAGGTCGCTCGTGATCGTTTCCCGACTGCCGACGTCCAGGTGGGCGACCGGTTTCGTACCCACGTTAGCCCAGTGCCGCTTGTGGTAACGAAGGTCACGGACTCCCACGTCACGCTCGATGCGAACCATCCTTTGGCCGGTATGGACCTTACCTTCGATGTCGAGATTACCGGTGTCAGACCCGCCACGGAGGAAGAAATCGCCGGGTGCGATCAAGGTTGTTGTGGCGATCACTCCCGCGGCTGCTGCGATGAAGGGTCGCACGGCTGTTGCGAGGAATGACAGCTCGTTTCCTGACGCCGTCGGGGCTAATCGCCGCGATTGGTGTGTGTTTCTTACCCCTGAGATCGAACGGCGGCGAGATGCCGTTTTTGCATCCGCCCCAATACATCGGCCCACCAACGGCTCTGCACGCTGTTACCAATCGCGCGTTTCAAGGTATCCCCAGTCTTGCCGTGTCGCCAGGCGGACGACTCTGGGCCACTTGGTACGCCGGGATCACGCCAGGGGAAGACCACAACAATTACGTCGTGCTCACTACCAGCGGTGATGACGGAAAGAGTTGGCGGGAGTTGTTAGTCGTTGACCCGGACGGAAGCGGTCCGGTGCGCGCGTTTGATCCCGAACTCTGGATGGCCGCCGACGGCAAGCTGCGCTGGGCATGGACACAATCTGTCGGGCACGATGGCGCTGTTGCCGGTGTCTGGTTTCTTGAAATGGAAAACCGGGACTCGGTCCCGCCGAGATACCGCGACCCGATCCGCGTCACCGACGGCGTCATGATGTGCAAACCCGTTGTGCTCAGCACCGGCGAATGGGTTTTACCGGTCTCCACGTGGCGAACCACCAACCACAGCGCCAAAATGGTGGTTTCCTCCGACGAGGGCAAGACATGGACAGTGCGTGGCGGCTGCAACGTGCCCAAAGAGGTTCGAGCCTTTGACGAACACATGCTGGTCGAGCGCAAAGACGGTTCGATTTGGCTGCTGGCGCGCACCAAGTATGGCATCGGTGAAAGCGTCTCCACGGATCGCGGCAAAACGTGGCCGGAACTGTCACCCACGACGATCCCTCATCCCAGCGCCCGGTTTTTTATCAGGCGACTGAAGTCCGGCAATCTGCTCTTGGTCAAACACGGACCGATGACCGAACGGACCGGACGTTCCCATCTCACCGCATTTCTTTCCGCCGACGACGGCGCAAGCTGGCGGGGCGGGCTCTTGCTCGACGAGCGCACGGGGGTCTCCTACCCCGACGGTCAGCAAACCCCTGACGGTTTGATTCGGATCATTTACGACTACTCGCGCACGGGCGAGCGGCACATCCTGATGGCAACGTTTCGAGAAGAAGATGTCCTCGCGGGTCGGCCGGTCACCGGCGCGGTTCGGCTGCGGCAATTGGTTTCTGCCGCATCGGGTGGAAGAGAGCGTTCTCGGCAAACATCTTCGCTGCCTCACGGCCGCCCCACCGGCCAAGCCCTACCCTAACACCGTCAACGTGCCGCTGGTGACACCGAGCTGGTTGACGGCTCTCAGGCGACGCAACAGTTCGCCACTACTCAATCGTCCGGCGATCAAATCCCGGTAACACACCAGTGTCTGGAGTGTCTGCTCGCGGCTTTCGTCGAGCAATTCCACACGGAACACGCTGGCGCCGGCCTCGCGAAACGCGCGGAGAAATTCTGCGCCGCTCTGCGGCTTCGCGTGAAACACGGTGTTCCGGCAACCGACGTCCGCGCGGATCGGATGACAGGCGCCGACCCGGTCGCGCAACTGCACCTTGTGATGGTCACATGGCCGGCCGCAGGTCGTGAAGTCACTTCCATTGCTGAGAAATGCTGCGAACAGGCAATGCTCCATGTGAAACATCGGTAGATGCTGGTGAATCACCACCTCAAACCACCGCGCCGGTGCGCTCCGCAACAAAGCGACCGCCTGTGCGGCATCCAAATCATACGACACCGTGACCCGTTCCAAGCCAGCGCGGATGAATTCCTGCGCCGTCAAGGCATTCGCAACGTTCAACGAGTAATCCCCCACCTTTCTACCCGGCCATTTCAGATGCCCAAGATTGCGAATCAGCACGCCGTCGCCGTGGGAGAGCATTTTTCGCAACGCTTCCTCGCCCGGTTTCAGGACCCTCGGTGCCGCCAGAAAAATCTCCGCTCGCCCCCGCACCACCGCCACAGCATCGGCGTATTGACGCACATCCTCGAAATCGGCATACACACGGCGACAACCAGCTTCCAGGGCGGCGTCCAATTGTTCCATCCTGCGGCAGAGCGCGACCAGTTCGGCGGTGGACAGGCCGTTGGATTCCGGTTTCGGCAACAAGCTGTCCAGCACGGGGGCGCTCACCGGCAAGGGCGTAGAAGCAGCGGCTTCCGTTTCCAATCTCTCCACCAACTCCCGCCGCAGACGGTTCAGTTCGCTCACCGGCAAGATCACCTCTCCCGCCAGTTCGTTGCGAACCTCCGTCAACGCGTAGTTTGTCTCCCCCAATCGCCCTAATTGTTGACGCAACTTCTCTGTGGTCAGCGGATGCTTTTGCGCCGCTTGCAGCGGCATGGTTGAGCGGACGGTCACGCCACGCGCCTCGAGGCTCAGCGGCTCACCGACCTTGCCGCTAACGCGGATTTCAAGCGGACGTTTCGGTCGCGGAATTTCACCGGCAAACGTCCGGCGCAGCTCCTTCTCCAAGTGCGGATCGCTCGTCTTCCAAACACGGTCGCCGGGCTGGATCGCGCGAAAATCCATCTTGCCCCGCTCGAAATACAGCGCCGACCCCCGCACCTGCCAGACACGACCGCCCTGCTCCTGTGCCCCCTCGATGAGAACACCATCTCCGGGCCGCACCGGACAACGCATCTGCACCACAACGTGATCACGAGCGACGTTGCGAATCTCGCCGACCAGCGGCCCCCGTTTGGAACCGAAACGACCATTGACCAACTGCTGATGGTTCCCTCCATGCAACCAACCCGTGTAGAAACCACGCGAGAAAACCATCTGCAGCTTGTACCAGTCTTGTTCGCTGATGCTGACCGCCTGCCCGCTGATGGCGGCGTCCACCGCTTTGCGATAGACCTGGGTGGTTACAGCGACATATTCCGGCGATTTCAGGCGGCCTTCGATTTTGAAAGCGGCGACGCCGAGCCGGACAAGTTCGGGAATTTCCCGCACAGCAGCGAGGTCTTGCGGCGACAGCAAATACCGTCGGTCGCCAAGGTCCTTGCGGGCACCGTCCACCACCAGATCATACGGCAAGCGGCAGGCGGCTGCGCATTCACCGCGATTGGCGCTGCGTTGCCCCAGCGCCTCACTGGTCAAACACTGGCCCGAGTAGGCCACACACAACGTGCCGTGCACAAACACTTCCAGTTCGATTGCAGTCGGATCGAACCTCGCAATCTCTTTCAGCGACAACTCGCGCGCCAGCACGACGCGGTTGATTCCAACGTTCTTGATGAACGGCACCGCGTCGGGGTGCGTGATGGTCATTTGTGTCGAAGCATGAATCTCCATCCTCAATCCGAGCCGCTGTGCCAGCGCCGCAACGCCGAGGTCCTGAACCATCACGGCGTCCACGCCCGCCGCCTCCAGCGCCAGCAGTTCGCGTTTGGCCTCGACGAGTTCGTCGGGGAAAATCAGAGTATTCAGCGCAGCAATCGCGCGACGGTTTCGTTCATGTAGGAACCTCACCAGATCGGGCACCTGTTCGGCAGTGAAATTGTCGGCTCGCATCCGCGCGTTGAAACGTGGCAGCCCGAAATAAACCGCATCGGCGCCGTTGGCCACTGCGGCGCGCGCACAGTCCATGTTGCCTGCGGGGGCAACCAATTCCGGTTTTCGTTTCACGGAGAAAAAGCTAACATAGTTGTCGGGATTGCCAAGTCAGCGCTTTTGCGGTAGAAGCTTGCGACATGAAATCGTTTCTTGCTGTTGTCCTGCTGGTGACGCTCGTGGTGGGCGGCGCCCCGGCTGCGGATGATCCCGGCGCGCAGTATGTGGACGCCTTCCTTCTGATCCAGGAAGGCGATGCCGCCAAAGCCAAAGCCGACTGGAAGACCGCTTACACCAAGCTCAGCGCGGCGCAAAACATCCTTCTCGACATCAAGTCAAATTCTCCCACTTGGAACCCCCATCTCGTCCAATTCCGACTGGACTACTGCGGAGAACAACTCGACCTCGTGAAACAAAATCTTGCGGCTACCGCCCCCGGTCTTTCCGCTACGTTTGTGGCACCGTCCAAACGCCCGCCCGCGGAGGTTGAGTCGGCGCAAATCCAGCACCTTCGAGCTGACCTGGCCGAGGCTCGGAAACAGATCGAGCTGTTGAAACAGCAGCTTGTCGAGGTCCGCAAGGGTGCCTCGCCTCAGGCCGCCGAACTCGACAGACTCCGCACACAACTGGCCGAGGCGCAGGCCGAAATCGAGCGGGCCAAGGCCGCTCAACTCACCGTCCAAGCCGCACTCAACAAGAAAGAAGCCGACGAAGCGGCCCGCATGGCCGAGGTCAATCAAAAGATCGCCGAGCTTCAAAAACAACTCGCCGACCGGAACCGCCAGCTCGAAGAACAGGAAAAACTTCGCGCCGACCTCGCCGCCGCCCATGCACGCGCGGATCGGCTCTCCAAACAAAACAAACAGCTCAGCGCCCAACTGGCCGACGCCAAACGAGCCGTCGAACGGGCCGCGCAGACGGCTGCGGAATTGGAGAACGAGCGCAAGAAAATTGCCGCCCTGCAATCGGAGTTGACCGAAGCGAAACGCCTTGCTGCCGGTACCGGTGACCTCCAGAAGTTGCGCGCCGAGCTGCTGGAAGCGCGCGCCGCCGCCGAGCGGGCCGGTCAGCAACACGCGGCGCAACTGGAGCAACTGCAAAAAGAGAATCAAACACTTGCTGCCCAACTGGCCGAAGCTCGTCGTTCCAAACAGGAGTCCATCGCCGCATCCACAGAATTACAAACGCTTCGCCGAGAGCTGCTGGAAACGCGCGCGGAGGCGGAGCGGGCGCGTGCCACCGGCGCCAGCCAGATTGAAGCGTTGCAACGCGAACGACAAACTCTTCTGTCCCGGCTTGCAGGCGTTGACACCCGGTCCGACGGTACCTCTGCCCCCAACAAGGGAGTCATCTACAGCCGCTCTGTCGGCGGCTCACTTGCCGAGAAGGAATTGGAACGCCAAAACCGCGACCTCACCGAGCAATTAGCCGCAGCGACACGACAACTGGAAAAACTCCGCGCCCAAGTCACCGCCGCCGACCGCGCCCACACCGCCCGTACTCGCAAGCTCGCCGACGAACTGGCCGCGTTGCAGGCGCAAAATCGTGAACTGGCGCGTCAACTCGCTGATAGTCGCGTACGGGAGGGCAACCGTGGCGTTCTCTATCGCGCCACCGCGCCCGCGCCAGTGCGCGACGAGTCCATCCGACGCCTCGAAAAAGACAATGAACGCCTCGCCGCTCAACTGGCCGACGCCCGTCGTCAGGTCACCACTCTCCGCCAACAACTGACCGCCAAGGACACTTCTGCGGAGACCGTGGCTTCCCTACAACGAGCCAATTCCGACCTCGAATATCAATTGCGGCGGCTGCGAGAAGAAAACACCTTGTTGCGGCAATTGTTGAACCGCTACGCCACTCATCATCCCGAACTCAAACGCGAAGCCGAAGGCCGCGCCATTGCGCCGTCCCCGCGCAATCCGTAGCCGCGCTACGGCTCCGCCAGCCTGCGTATCCAGATGTTCCGGTAGCGGACGGGGTTCTTATGATCCTGCAAGATCAACGGGCCTTCGGTGGCCTCGCTGCGTAGAGGCACGTTGTCCTGAATCAAAATGCCGTTGTGAATCACGCTCACGCGGGCTGGTTCAATCATTCTGCCTTGCGGATCGAAACGCGGTTGCCGCAAGGTGAAGTGGTAACTTTGCCACTCACCGGGGTTGCGACAAGCGTTGACCAGCGGCGGATACATCCCATAAATAGCGCCGGCCTGGCCGTCAGGACACGTGTCATTGTCGTATGAATCCAACACTCGGAGTTCTTGGTGGCCGGGCAAAAACACGCCGCTGTTGCCGCGCCCCTGCCCTTTGCCACTCACGACGGCTGGCGTCGCCCACTCGATGTGAATCTCGCAACTGCCAAATCGCTCTTTCGTGGCGACGCTGCCGCTGTGAGGCACAACCTCCATGTATCCATTTTCGATTTTCCAAGCTGGTTTTGTGGATTGATCCTTGTCTTTGGGACCGGGGCGACGTTCCCATTGGGAGAGGCTTTTGCCATCGAACAGAACGATGGCATGGGGGCGGGGGCTTCATCTCTTGGGGCGTCGGAGGACCGGGGGAAACGACTTTCGGTCGCGGGCGGTTCACATCCTTGGGTTTCCACACCTGTTCCGCTGCCATCATCCCTCCGCAGGCCACGATCAAAACCGCCAGTGTCTTCTTTGTTGCTCCTGCATTTCCTGCCGTTCGACGATTGCAGACTATTTTACCACATCTTACTGCCTACGGCAATTGAAACGCCGCCCGTTTCCGATTACTGTTGGCCAGCCTCATGAGCGCTCAATCCGTTTTTGAGTTTCCCTGGCCGTCGCGCCAACGCATTCTCGTGCTCGCGCCACATCCTGACGACTTTGACGCGGTCGGAGTGACGATGCGCTTTTTTCATGAGCGGGGCGACTGCCTTCGGGTCGCCGTTGTCAGCGGCAGCGCCAGCGGTGTGCTCGACAGTTTCTGCCCGCCGGCCGAAAAGGCAGCCCTACGCGAACAGGAACAACGCGCGAGCCTCCGCTTCTTCGGCCTGCCCGACGAGGCGCTCACCTTCCTCCGCCTCGCGGAAGACGCCAACGGTGACCCTCTCGAAGATACCGACACCATCCGCCGCCTGCTGGAAGCCGCGCAACCGAACCTCGTCGTTTTGCCACACTACCACGACACCAATGCCGGTCACCGTCGCACCTACGCGATGTTGCGAAATTGTTCCGCCGTACCGGCGTTGCTGTTTCGGGACCCGAAAACGACCGAATTCCGCTGCGACATCTTCACGCCGTTCGATGAAACCGCAGCGCAGTGGAAACGAAAGCTGTTGTTGCACCACCGTTCCCAAGACCACCGGAATCGCCAGCAACGCGGCCACGGTTTCGATGACCGGATTCTCGATGTGAACCGGCAAACAGCGGCGGAGCTGTCGTGCGGCGCACCCTACGCCGAGGCGTTTCAGATGGATAGGCCCTCGCTGCGACTGCGCGGCACAATCTAAAAGAACGCCTTCGAGGAGCTGCCATCTTGGTTCGTCGCCAACGCCCCCCCTGCCCCATCCATCGCGCGCCGAGGCCGACCACTCCGGGTTCATGGAGGCTCCTGTTGCCCGGCCTCCCACGCGCGATAGGAACTGCGGACGAGGGGTGCGCTTTCGACGTGGCGGAAGCCGAGCTTCTCAGCCGCCCGTTTCAGCTCGGCAAATTCTTCGGGGGAAACAAATCGTGCGACAGGTAACTGCCGCAATGTGGGGCGCAGGTATTGACCGAGGGTAAGGATGTCGCAACCGTGCGCGCGCAAATCGCGGGCTACCGCCAGCACTTCGTCGTTGGTTTCGCCCAGGCCGAGCATCAGCCCGGATTTGGTCAACAGGTCGGCGCGGAGTTCTTTGGCCAGCGCCAACAGGCGCAACGAACGGTGGTAGTCGGAGCCGGGGCGCACCGTTTTGTAGAGTCTCGGAACTGTCTCGACGTTGTGGGCCAACACCGCCAACGGCGTGGTCACCATCCGCGCAATCCCTTCCTGTCGGAAATCGGGGATCAAGGCTTCCACGCGGCATTGTGGGCGAACTTTGTAAATCGCTTCCACCGTGGCTGCGAAATGCGTGGCCCCCTGATCGGGCAGATCATCACGATCCACTGAAGTCAACACGACATAATCGAGGGCCAGTCGAACCACGGCCTCGGCAACCTTTTGTGGTTCGGTGGCGTCTAGCGGCGCAGGCCTGCCTTTGCGCACTGCGCAGAAATGACAGCGCCGAGTGCAAATGTCGCCCATGATGATGAAGGTAGCCGTGCCGTGACTCCAGCATTCTCCGCGATTGGGACAGCGGGCTTCCTCGCAAACCGTGTGCAACCGCAAGGCGCGGAGAGTGCCACGCACATGCGGGAAGCTCCTGCCGCCGCCCACGGCCGACCGGATCCAATCGGGGTGTCGCGTCATGGGGCAAAGAACGGGTTGTGACCTTTTTCCTCTCCGACGGTGGTCATGGGACCGTGACCGGGACAAATGACGGTGTCGTCGGGCAAGGCCAGAATTTGCTCGCGAATGCACTGCAGCGCTTCCTCGTAGGCGTTGGGCGCGCCACCGATGGAACCGGCAAAAAGCGCATCGCCCGTGAGAATCACAAGGCGCTGCAGACCCCGCACAAGGTAACTGGCACCGCCCGGCGTATGACCACTGGTGCGACGCGGTTCGATTTGCAACGAGCCGACGTAAAATCGGCGGCCATCGGGGAAGGTTTCGGCACCGGGAAGCCGTTCTCGTTCGGAGATGAACGTGGGGGCCTTGAGACGACGGAAGTTACCGGCGTGGTCGTTGTGCGAATGGGTGAGCAAGACCAGTTCGAGGACAACAGCACGATCGCGGAGGTAGGCAAGCATGGGTGTGACATCGCCTCCGGTGTCAAAGGCGACCGCGCGAGAAGCATTGTGAACAATGTAGGAGTTGACAGTCAGGCTGCCGTAGTGGGTGGTGAACATGGCCAATCCGGGCACCTGCACGGGCGCAGGATGCCAGTGGCGGTCGGCAAGCGCAGAGGCGCTCAGCCGGAGCGTGGCGGCGATGTGTTGGAGGCTTGCATTGCGAAGATGGGGGTCGCACACGCCGAGACCGGTTCGGGCCTTTTCGAGGATGTCGTCGAAATTGTCTTCGAGCGGGATCATGATTGATTGTCAGACGGAAGATGCGGTATGGAAAGCAGAAACTCAACAGGAGAATCGCATGGAACGGATTTTGAAGAAACGGGTGGTGCCGGTAGTAACGTTGGAACGGCTGGAGGATGCGCTGCCGGTGGCGGATGCGCTGCTGGCCGGCGGCTTGGACATTATCGAGGTGACATTTCGGACGGCAGCGGCGGAGTCGTGTGTGCGATCGATCCGCAACGCGCATCCGGAGATGTTGATCGGGGCTGGCACGTTGCTGGAGGTGGCACAAGTGCGGCGCGCTCGCGAGGCGGGGGCAGATTTCGGCGTCGCGCCGGGGTTGAACGAAACGGTGGTCCGATCGGCTGCGGAGATGGGAATGCCCTTTGTGCCGGGCGTGATGACACCGTCGGAAGTGGAGCGTGCGCTGGCACTGGGATGCAAACTGCAGAAGTTTTTCCCCGCCTCTGTGGCCGGTGGGTTGGAGATGGTGAAGGCTTTGACCGGGCCATATGGGCCGACAGGATTGCGGTTGATTCCACTTGGTGGTGTGAACGCGAAAAACGCGATGGAGTATTTGCAGTTACCACTGGTGGCTGCCATCGGCGGCTCGTGGATTGCGGATAAGAAGACGATTGCGGATCGGAACTGGGTGCAAATCACAGCGCGGGTGAAGGAGATTCTGGGGATTGTCGCCGGGCTGTAGCGCTCAGAACTGTCCCCAGTCAATTCCGACGCCGTCGAGAGCCTTTCTCGTTTCGGGAGCGATGGCGATGTGGTTGGAGCCGACACGTCCGATGAGGTAGGGATTGCCCAACAGGTCGGTGTCGCGCCAAGTGCCTTTCAGATAGGCTGCCGCCTCGCTGGTCAGGATGGGAGAGCCTTCGGCTTTGCGTTTCTCCAGAATCCATTCGTCAATCGCGGCGTCCATCAACCGGGCTTCACTCAGGATGGTGATGGCCATGGACCGTTTTCGAGATTTCCACATACTGGGTATGAGCATGGCGGCCAACAGACCGATGATGGCCGTGACAATCATGATCTCAACCAGCGTGAAGCCCGCTGTGCGTAAATTTCGTTTCGATGAATCCCAAGGAGCGATCATTGGTTGATGTGCACGACTTTGGCCGGTGGAAAACCATTGAAGCAGGTGGACGAGGCATGGCTGTAGGCGCCGATGTTCTCGCTGTAGAGCAGGTCGCCCAGTTGAAGGTTGGCGGGCAGTTGCTCGGCCAGCGAGACGACGTCCAGCGCGTCGCAGGTGGGGCCGAAAACCGAGCAAATCTGTGTGGGGCCGCGCTTGAAGGATTTTAGGTGATAATGACAGTGATCGAAAATCACCCCGCTGAAGGTATGATAGACCCCATCGTCAATGTAGTAGCAGAGTTTCCCGTCACGCACTGCCTTGCCGATGATTTTGGAAATCGCTGTGGCAGCCGTAGCGACGAGGAACCGGCCCGGTTCGGCGAGAATCTGGATCTTCTTGGGGAACAACCGGTCCAACTCGCGGTTGATCAAGCGGGCCAGTTCGCGGAACGGGCGAACGCTCTCGTCGTAGGGCGCGGGGAAACCGCCTCCGATGTCCAACAGGAACATCTTATCGTAGCCGCGATCTTTTGCCTCCTTGAAGATGTTTGCAGCCAGATTGATCGCAGCGACGTAGTTATCGAAGTTGGTGGTCTGACTGCCGACGTGAAAGCTGAGTCCTTCCACGGTCAAGCCGGCCTTGTGGGCGGCCAAAATCAAGTCCACCGCCTCGCCCGGCGCGGCGCCGAACTTGGAGGATAACTCCACCATGGCACCGGTGTTCGGAACCTTGAGACGCAGAGCGAGACCGGCGAGCGGCGCATATTTTTTGATTTTGCGGATTTCCTCGTAGTTGTCGTAGGTCACCAACGGTTTGTAGGGATTCAATTCCTGCAAGGTTTCGGTAGCTTTGATCGGGTTGGCGTAAATGATCTTGTCCCAGATCCAGTCCTGCCGTTCCTTATCGGGCAGGTGTTTGATGTTTTCGTAGACGATCTTAAACTCCGGCATCGAAGCCACATCGAAACTGCTGCCCGCTTCGTAGAGGGTTTTGACGATGGCGGGATCGGGGTTGGCTTTGACGGCGTAGTACACCTGCACCCGGGGCAGGTACTTGCGGAAGGTGGCGTAGTTCTTTCGCAACTGGTCGTGGTCCACGACGAACAGCGGCGTGCCGTGTTCCGCAGCGAGTTGTTTCAATTGACGACGCGGGATCATGGTTGCCTCAATCGGTAATCAGGAAATTCTTGAACTGCCACGGGTCGGAGAAGTCCAGATTGGGCGAATTGTAACCCGCAAACGCATTGTGATAGTGTTTCAGCGGCGTCCAGTCCGACGGTTTGGAAATGAATTTTCCGAGGTAGGGCTTGGAGATTTTCAGAATGAACTCATGCGGCAAATCATCCGGAACCAGCACGCCGCGTTCCGGGTTCTCGATCATCCAGAGGCTGGCGGCCACAACGGAGATGGCCACCTGCATCGTGGTGGCATTTTGGTGGGGCACGAGTCGCCGCGATTCCTCAATGCTAAGGTCGCTGCCGGTCCACCAAGAATTGTAAGCGTGCCCCATCAGAAGCGCACCCAGGATGTCGGAACCGCTGATGATGTCGTCGTTCAGGATACGCTGTTTTTTGACCAGTTGGTAGTTGTAGCCACGTAATTCGTTGAGAGAGGCGATGGCCACATCCGCCGGACAATAGGCATAGTGAACCGTCGGACGATAGATCGCCTTGCCATCCTCCCAAACCGTCAGGTGATCGGAGATGGTGAACGCTTCACCGTGGCGAATCACCATCCCGTTGATGCAGTAGTAAGGCACCCAGGATCGCACCCAAGTGTTGATGCCCATGCGAGCCAGGCAAATCTGGTTGCGCGGCCCCTCCGTGTGTTCGTAGGCCAGAGGTGGCAGTTCCTTCTCATGCGTGCCCCACCCCATCTCGGCAGTGGCGGTGCCCTCTTCGCGGAAACCTTCCACGCTCCACGTATTCACAAACTCGTTCACTTGTTTCGGCTTGTCCGTAATCTGGGTATCGCGTTCGCTGCAATGGATGACTTTCACCCCCAATTTCATCGCCAGCCGATTGAACTGCTGCGTCTTCATCCAGTGCTGGATTTCTTCCGCGTCTTTGCCGCCGACCTTCTTGTCTGCCAGCAACCGTTTGCCGATGTCCAGCAAACCTTGCTTGGTGAAATGGGAAATCAAACCGGGATTGGCACCGTGTTCGACGACGGCGGTCGGTCCGGGCCGGCTCCAACGGGCCGTCATCTTGCGGATGTTCATGTGCCGCCAGTAAAGCGTCATTTTCTGCGGAGGGGCGTTCTTCGCGTTCTCATACGGATCCCAAAGCTCCACCGACGTGTTGATGTAAAGCACGCCGTGGTCGTGACACCACTGGAGAATCTCACAACAATCAATGTTCCAGGCCAGGTCAATCAACAAATCGCCGGCGCTCAGATACCGGCCCAACAGCGCGCCCATGTTTTCACGTGTCACACGCTTCTGAACAAATCGCACGCCCCGCGCGATCCAGGAACGCAACACAGCCCGACGATTCTCAAAGTCCATCACCGTGATGTTTTTCAACGGAACCTTCAGGTGCTTGACCAAAATCGGCAAGGTGCACTGCGCGACCGCCCCGTAGCCGACAAATAGAATCCTCTTCTGGAACTCGATCATGATCTGTCTTCTCCTTTGCCCTGCTATTTGTCTGAAATCGCCGACCGTGACAAGATTATTTCAACAGTTGCAGCGACATAATTTTGTAGGCGAGTCTGGCTGCCAGAAAATCCGGGCCTGCCATACCCGGTATCGGCGACAATTCCACCACATCGAAAGCCGGCAGCCGCTTCGCTTCGCGACAAACCGTTCGCACCAGTGCTGTGATCTGTTGCCAGCTCAGGCCGCCCGGCTCAGGCGTTCCCACCGCTGGCATGATCGAAGGATCCAGCCCGTCGAGGTCAATCGTCAGAAACACGGTCCTGCCGCGCACAAACTCCGCCAGCTTCGGCAGCCAATCGGTGTCCTCCGCAAACGCGATTTGCACACGATCGGAAGTGCGTCGAAAAGCGTCTTCCGCAGCGGCAAGGGTTCGGACTCCGACTTGAAACACGGGGCAAATCTCCGCGATGCGTCGCGCCGCGCAAGCGTGGCTATAGCGGCTGCCCTCGTAACTGTCCCACAAATCCGCGTGCGCATCCACCTGCACACAAACCAAATTCTCCGCGCCCAAGGTTTTGGCAATGCCGGCTGCCACGCCAGCAGAAATGGTGTGCTCACCGCCGAAAACCGCGAGCAGCTCACAACGCGATGTCGCCTCCGCAACCGCCTCTTCCACCGCCCCGACCATCGTTTCCGGCGATTGACGTTGCGGGGCCAAAGGTGGCAGGGTATGAACCCCGAATTGGGCCGCTGGTTCGCAACCAAATTCGTAGTCATACAATTCGATGGCCCTCGACGCCGTCAAAATCGCTGCGGGACCGTACCGCGCCCCCGAACCATAGCAAACGGTGGCGTCATACGGCACGGGCAGCACCCACACCCGCGCCACATCGGGTGTGGTGCGAGCCTTCGGCAGGCTCAAAAAACCCCACGGGGCTTGAAATAAAGCGTCTCTCATGGCGTCTAGTCTCGCCGGGACGGGTCAGGCGGTCAACCGAAAACAACTGTTCCCTCGCATTCTCATTGTGCTTGTTTCCGGTGTCTTCTTTGTTATATCTGCTCCCCGACAAAGGAAACCGGTTCATGAACCCCACCAAGTTTTCCATTGCGCCCAACGGCGAACAGTTTCCCCTGCCCACTGCCGAAGATTATCC
>Ga0272448_1001230_pt1 | contig 35215 bp, 35 predicted proteins | sample YNPCB0191_FD_202220 | JGI IMG/M metagenome (GOLD analysis project Ga0272448, IMG submission 202220) | Hot spring sediment microbial communities from Yellowstone National Park, WY, United States - YNP-CB-019-1 | ecosystem: Environmental > Aquatic > Thermal springs > Hot (42-90C) > Sediment...
CAGTTTTCATCTTAAAAAATTAAAAGATGATGGTGTTTTGGAGCAAGATGATGAGAAAAGATACAGATTATCAAAAATTGGAAAGGAAATAGCAGAATTTTTGAAAAATATGAAAGAAAATAAGATGAAAAGACCATTCTGGATGTCATTTAAATAGAATTTAATTTTGATAAATCTTTATTTAAATAAAAATTATATTTGCTAAGTCATTAAAAAAGTATGTATCTGATGGAAAATCTGAAAAAAGAGTTTTATTTGCCAGAAGAAAATTGGGCAGAAGTTGATGAAATAATTTTTGGGCTTGATGACTATTTTCTTTATGATGATAAAAAAATAAATAAAGCGAGGATGGATGCAATAAAAGATGCTTTAAAACATCATTATTCAAACAATCTTTTTTATCAGAGATATTGCAAGGAAAACAATATAAAGCCAGAAGATATAAAAAATGAAAAAGATATAGATAAAATTCCCCTATTGCCGGATAAATTTTTCAAGGATTATCCTTCAGAAAATCCAAAGGACTTGTATGAATGGCTATATAGGGTTTGCTCTGTTGATATAGGGAAATTTGATTTTAATGGAAAATCTTTGCAGGATTTCTTAACATGGGCTGAAGAAAAACTAAATGGTGTAGTAACACATTCTTCAGGTACATCCGGAAAATTCAGTTTTATGTTCAGAGATGATTTAACAACAAAAAGAATGTTTTATTCAGCCGATAAAATGCTCCTTTTCTCAATAGAAAAGCCGAGAGATAATGCTCAATTTGTTTATCCTGGTCCTATAAAAACACATCTCACAATGGGAAGATGGATTTCAGAAGGAACAAAAATTTTTAATGAAAAAGACAGACACTTTTTAACTGATAGAGCATTAACGGTTGATATAGTTCGTATATTGTCAGGGCAGATAAATGGAATAGGAGATAAATTCAAATTCATTTTGATAAAAAAGGCGATGCAAAAAGGACAGTTAAAGTTATTAAATTTGCTCAAGGAAATTGAAAAAGAAAGAAAGCAGGTTTATATTCTAACTTTTCCATATCAATTAAATGATTTAATGAACCTTATGGAAGAAGAAGGATTTTACCTAAATCTTACAAAAGATTCAGTTATTATAACTGGGGGAGGATGGAAAATATATGAAAACAAGAAGGTTTCATCTGAAGAATTTGCAAAAAAAATAGAAGAATTTTTTGGAATAGATATAAACAATTATAGAGATATTTATGGAATGTCAGAAATGAACGGGCTGGCTATAGAATGCGAGGAAAGATACAAGCATATTCCTCCATGGATTTATCCACTAATAATTGATGAAAATAACGAAATCAGTAATTGTGGAGAAGGAAGATTTGCTTTTCTTGACCCAGCATCTAATAGCTATCCTGGCTTTATAATTACAGGAGATAAGCTAAGGTTGCTTGAAAGCTGCCCAGAGTGCGGAAGAAGTGGATTTGTTATAGAAGGGGAGGTAACAAGAATGAAGGGGGAGGAAAGCAAGGGTTGCGGAAACTTAATGAGGGAGATAATGGCTGGGGAGATGAGGTGATTTTATGGATATTACGGATAGAGGGGACTTTATTCCTTTGCCTCTTTTAAAGAATTTTATAAAAACATCATTGCCTCTACTATATGTAATTGCAAGAAATCCTAAAGCACTGGCAAGAAATGCAAGGGCATGGAAAAAAAGGATTTATAATTCGCGCAAACCATGGGCTCACCTTGATGATGAAAGCATGTATGACAGCACAAAAATTTTAAGAGAAGAAGATTTCAGGGATTTACCACCTATAAGCGATGAAAAATATCTCCGCCCTACAAGATTATGTGAATGCGGCGCCCCAGAAATAAGGGCATTTGCAAAAAAACTAGGTGCATACGAAAAAGAGCCTTATGAATATGCAAAGTCAATATTCTATTTTGTAAAAAATGAGAAATATCTCGTTTTCAAGCCGATGGTCGGGGCTTTAGGGGTGCTTAAAAGCAAGGGAGGCGTATGCCTTGATCAAATGAATTTGCTGATAGCGCTCGCAAGGGCGGGCGGGATTAAGGCAAGATATCGTCTTTATGCACTTGCGCCGACGCAGGAGCTTTTTGATTTAATGATAAAAGATGACCCAATAATAAGGGAGACCTATGAAATGCTGGGTTTTCTTGATTCGTTGCATGGATGCGCCGAGCTTTATTTAGATGGAGAATGGATTCAGCTTGACCCGACATTTTCGGATGCGCTTGAAGCAGGAATGGGTCTAAGAATTAGTGAATTTGGGGAAGAACCAGAATGGAGGATAAGAGTTCCAGAGAGAGATATAATTTTTGAAGGATTTCCGGTATTTTTTAAAAATCTTCTCGTAGCAATGGCACTCATTTTAAGAGATACTGTTGACAGGGTAAATAAAAAACTTGATGAAATAAGGGATGAAGGAAGGAAAGTAATTGAAGAAATTGGGAAGGAAAAATATAATAAAGGGAGAAAAAAAGTTAAAATAGAAGTTCCAAGTATTGAAGAGGTGAAAGCTTTTAGAAATGGATAACAACATATTTTTATATTCAATTTTGATTATGAATAAATGGACCTGAAGAGTATAAAGGGCATAGGGGCTGTTTATGAAAAAAAATTGAGGGAGGCTGGAATTAAAAGTGTTGAAGAACTTATTCTTGCAAATAGCGAATCATTGAGTTTAACTACGGATATAAGCAAATCAAAGATTGAAAAATGGAAGGAAGAAGCAAGGAAAATAGTTGAATATAGGGAAGCGGAAGTAATTGAAGACCTTTCAAAAAATTCTTTCATTGAAATAGAGGAAGGGAAGGCAAAAGTTAAAATAATGGAAATATGGCACGAAGCGAGCATATTTAATGACAAAAACTCAGCGGAAAAAGAAGAGATTGCTGTTTTAATGGGAGATAGACCAAAGCTATGGTTTGGAAAAAAATGGCATGAAAATATTCCTTACAAAAAGAAGGGGCTTTTTGAATTTTTTAGGAGGAAAAAATGTTGAGAATAAGGTGGCATGGCCACTCCTGCTTTTCAATCTCAAACGGAAAAACAATAGTTTTTGACCCTCATGACGGCGTATCGATTGGCATCCCGCCGCCGAGGATTAAGGGTGATATAATCCTTATCACACATGAACACTTTGACCACAATCAGGCAAAAGCTGTTGAAAAGGAAGGAAGCATTGTTTTAAAAAATGGTAAAAAAGTAGATGGAATAGAAATTGAAACTTTTTCATCATATCATGATAGGGAGAAGGGCAGAAAAAGGGGAGAAATTACGGTTTTCAAAATTAAATACGAAGAAATAACATTCTGTCATCTTGGAGATATAGGAGAAATAGATGAAAAATTAGTAGAGGGAATAGGTAATATAGATATTCTTTTTGTTCCAGTTGGTGGAACATTCACATTAAATGCAAAAGAAGCCATGGAGATGTGCAAAAAAATAAAACCAAAGGTTGTTGTTCCAATGCACTACAAGATAGAGGGGCTTTCACTCCCAATTGACAGAGTGGATAAATTCCTTGATATGGCAGAGGATATGGAAATACTATATGTAGCAAATGAAGTAGAATTAACCCAGGAGGATTTACCCGAGAATACAGAAATATGGGTATTTTCACTATAATTTATCAATCTCCTCTTCCATTTTTGAAAAATATTCTTCATCAATTAAAATTTTTATTATGTCTTTTTCATGCTTTTTACTATCTTCCTTAGTAATTTCATCTACTCTTTTTTCTATTTCCTCTATATCTATTTTTTCAATAATTTCATCTTTTCCTCTGAATAAAAGTTTTATTCCACAATAGGGGCATTTTCCAGTTATTTCATCCCTCACTATAAATTCTCCCTTGCAATTCGGACAAACAGCCATTGGCATGAAAATATATTGAAATTTATTATTTATTCTTTCCTTTTATTTGCCCTCACGCTCGGGCGAACTTTTTCTGCTCCCTTGCCTCTTTTCCTTAAACCCCTTCCCTTCTTACCCGCAGATGTTTTCCCTCTGAATGCACGCCCTCTCTCATCACAAATCCAATTTATCTTATTATCACTTTTTATAACGGGATGACTTCTGTCTACCAGTATTACTTCATAATAATGATATTTTCCATCTCTCCCTACCCAATAAGAATTTAAAACTTCCATATTTGGATATTTCCTCGCTACTCTTTCCTCCGCTATTCTCTTTATCGATTTCTTAGGAGTTATCTTATTAACACCCATTTTTGATGGTTTCCTTCCTTTATTTGGTCTTTCCTTCCTTCTTCCACCCGCCCTCACCCTCGCCCTCACAACCACGAAGCCCTGTTTTGCCTTATAGCCAAGGGATTTTGCCCTATCCAAGCGTAAAGGTGAATCCACTCTTACAATCGCTCCCTGCTTTCTCCATTCTATCAGGCGATGCCACTGAGGGCTATTATAAGATGTGTCAGGTTTTTTCCATGCTTCTCTCAAATGATGATACATTCCTTTAGCCATCTGAAATGAAAATAAAAGCAATATATAATATTTTGCTTGTTTTAATCAGTCAGTTAAACCAGGAATTTTCGAAAGTAAAAAATTTTAGAAAAAATTAGCAAATTGCTAAAGGTTCTCATGGAGCAATTGTATCAAGTGATATATGGTATTTCTATGTAGTAAATTGAAATAGCTAGCCAGAAGTTCCATTTACCCAAAATGTGACATAGCCATATCCATGTCCTATTATTCCTACGCATTGCAATCTAGGAACAAAACATTCTGGATAAAATATCTTTAGAGCGGGATATACAAAATGGCCAAAAATATAATCTCCTGTTCCCCAAAGAGTATGTCCAGTATTTGGAGGATCGTTTGCGTTTCTTATAAAAATAATAGCCACTCCTGTGAGATATGGATCAATCTCTGCTTCAACCTGAAGTTTTTTGCAATCTAAAGGAGATCAGTGAAAAATATGTTTAGGAAGAGATCAATCAATTCTGGCCTGAATATAAAAACTTTTTTCTCATAAACATTATACCATTGATTTTCAACATATTTTTGATTTTCATTTTTACAAGAAATAAAATATGGCATAATCAAGAGGAATAAAGTAAGAGCAACAATTATCTTTTTCTAAACTCAGTAATAGAAAGGGATACTGAAACCAAGAATTTAAATAACTAAATTAGATAGCAATTTATGGCAACAAAATTTGAAGATTTACCTTCACAGGTGCAGAATCAACTTAGGCAATTGCAACAACTCCAGCAACAGATGGAATTGCTTTTACAGCAGAAATTGCAGGTTGAAATAAGGTTAAGAGATGCCGAAGATGCCCTTGAAGAGCTGAATAAACTGGAGGAAACTGCTGATGTATATAAAGGAGTGGGAAATTTAATAGTAAAATCTGAAAAAAGCAAGCTGATTAAAGAATTGCAGGAAGAAAAAGAAAACTTGGAGATAAGAAAAAAGACAATGGAAAGCCAGGAAAACAGGATGAAGGAAAAGATAAATGAACTTCAATCAAAAATTCAGGAAGCCCTCAAACCTACTCAATAACAATCGCTGAATATCCAACGCAATATGTGCCCGGCTCAACATCATATGAAGTCGCATATTTCAGAAGTTTTGCATTTTTCGCCCCCCTTCTTTTCACCGCCTCCAGCATCGCCGCCACCGCGCCGTAGCCACACATCGTTATGTCATTTTCCTCAACCTTTTCAACCAATCTTTTTGCATCTATCCTTAGGATTTCATCTATCGCAATTCTATCCATCTTCCTTACTTCCTCTATATCCTCCCTGCTAGGGAATCTTGAAAAGCTAACATGAGAGAAATCTGAACTTGCGATTATTAAAGCATCTTCCTCACTTATTATTTCTCCCACTTCCCTTGCAGTTTCGTAATCCTGCATTGCAAAGCATATTGGAATAAATTTGAATTCTCCCAAAAATTGAAGGAAAGGAATTTGAACTTCTATTGAATGCTCATATGTATGGGCAATTTCATCCTCGCATATTATTCCCTTAGCCAGCTTTTTTGCATTTTCGTCTATAAAAACTTTTCCCAAGGGAGTAAGCCATGAGCCATGTGTTGATATTGCAACTGGTGAGCCATATCCATAGTGATTTGGTCCCATAATTATAAATCTGTCCGGAAAACCATCTTTTGCAATTGCATGATAAACATGTGCGGCGACATATCCAGAATATATATAACCAGCATGAGGAACAACAACTCCTTTTATTTTCCCCCTGCCTTCCTTGACTTCAGGAATTTCTCCTGGCCCTTTTAAAAAACATTCCTTTATTTCATTAATGAGTTCTTCCTTATTCTTTTCATAAAATGAGCCAGCAGCAACAGCTTTTCTTTCCATGAAAATAATCATAAAGCATTAAAAAAACTTTACCATAATAAATGTTCATTCCCTATATTCACTCTCTTCAAATATTTTTTCGCTACATTATAGCATTCCATGGCAAGTTTTCTTGTTGTAAATGGCATGTCGAGCATTTTGAAATCTGGATGAAAGGCAAGAAGTGAATAGGGTATATCTGGATTTAGAGATGAAATGAATTTTGCAATTTTCTTAACTTCATGCGCATCTATATAACCAGGAATAAGGAGAGTTGTTGCGGTCAAAATATCTCCATCAAATTCATTTGCTATCATCTCAAAATTCTCTTTCGTCCTTTTATTTGAAATGCCAGCAAGAACAATATTTAAATTTTCATCAAATGCCTTCAAATCAAATTTTATTATTCCCCCTGTATTACAAGAAAATTCAGCAGCTTTTCTTACCAAATTTTTATTCCCTGTCCCATTCCATTCCCAGCATATTCTTGCCTTGCATTCTTCGACTATCCTTTTATTAGCCTTCAAAAAAAGTGGCAAATTTGGCTCAGGCGAACCACCAAAATAGCATATGCAATTTGCATATCTTGCTTTCTCCAGCAAAATTTTTTCATCTATTTTTTCCCCTCCATCAACACATTTATGCTCCCAGTTCTGGCAGAAAATGCAGTTGAATGAACATCCAAAGGAAAATACAGCCAAATTGTATCCTCTTTCCCTGCTTCCCTCGCAGAACCAGCTCGCACAGCAATTTGTTGGGAGTGGGTCATAATAGGTACAGGCAATTTCACGCGCAACAATTCTTCCGCCAGAATTTTCTCTTATCCCACAATATCCAGTTTTTCCTTCCGCCAGTCTGCATTCATTTGCACATATCCTGCATACCAATCCATTTTCATCCCCTGGCGGCAATGCGGGCGGGCGGAAATCACCCCTTATTTTTTTATGGGCATCCATCGCTATTTTAACTGCTTCGTCTGGGTTTTTTCTTATACAGGAAAGACATATTTTTTAGGGTGGATGAAATTTCCTCACTTATTTTGTTGCATAAAACACATTTCTCTTTTCTACCTTCTTTACCTATCATGCGAAACATATTATACTTATTTCGCTCTCATCAAACTCAGCATCTGAATAAGCAAAAATCCTTATTTTATGGTTCAGGAATGCAAATGTCCTGTATGTAAATCTGTAAGGCTCTTCATAAATCGTTCCATAAAATCTTTTATCGAGATAGAAATCAACTTTCTCAATTTTTTTTACCGCTATTATTTCGGCAGCAGCTGTTATCTTACCAATCAAAATTGTGGCATGGTTATAAAGTTCAATTATTTTTCTACCAGCAAAATATATGCCTCCAAGCTCAGGCTCAGTTATTCTCACCATCACATTTACTTCTTTATCTGCAATTGTTGCAAGAGTTGCAGTTGCTAACCTACAAACTTTTTTCATATAGCTTATATTGATGTAATCAATTTTATCCTCAGAAGTGTGATAATTTGGATTAAATTCATATTCAAGGAAAAACACTCCTTCGTAACCATAATTATAAAAAGATTTATGATCACTTCCCGTGTAATCATGCCTGCTGATTTCAAGATCAATACTATTTTCATAATCTTTTGCTATCTGCTCTGCTGTATCAATAATCCAAAGGGATGCATCATTTGAGGATATTCTTACCTTTTTACCTTCATTAACTGCATAACCAACTCCATCAAGCTGGATATCCGCTATTGTTTTCTCTTCCCTTTTATAAGAATTTCTTGCAAAATATTCACTTCCATATAATCCCTGCTCCTCGCCAGAAAAAGCAACAAATTTTATGGTATGCAGAAAGTTATATTTTGATAAAATTTTTGCAGCGGTTAAAACCATAGCAACGCCAGATGAATCATCATCCGCTCCTGGAGAAACTCCAACTGTATCATAGTGGGCGGAGATTATAACAATAAAATCTGTTTTTCCCTCCATGGTTGCTACAACATTTTTCCCGCTAATACCATTTCTTTCCCAGTGCTGGTATTCCACCGCCAGCCCCTCTTTTTCAAACTCATTAAATATAAAATCTGCCACCGCATCACATGTATCACTGCCAGTTGGATGAGGACCAAAGCTTTGCAGGCTTTCTTCATAAAAAAGGAGCGTTTCCTCATTTATGGAATCTATTATTTCTGATACTTTTGATTGGCTTTCTCCCATTAAAAAATGCACAGGCAATACCAGAAATACTATTAAAATTGCAATTTTTTTCATGCTATTAATTTTCCTCCATTATTTATAACTTTTTTGTTAATCTTTTAAAAATGTTTTTATATTCTAAATTAATTAGATTAAAAATGAAGAGGGCGAATTTATTATTGCTAATAATATTTGCATCAGCGATAATCATCAGAGCAATCCCTATAATTTTATATGGGGCATGGGGAAATGACTTTGGGATATATTTTTATCTGACGAAAAAATTTATTGAGACAAAAGATATTTTTATAAATTATACAGGATGGGGCTCATCTTATAATTTTTTCCCGACTTTATATATATCAGCTTCAATCCTATGTTTTTTTGGAATGAATGAGATTTATGCCCTTTCCATTATCGGACCTATTTTTGGGGGTCTTTGCATTCTTATATTTTATTTCATCGCAAGAGAAATTGGCTTTGAAAAGAAGCTTTCCTTAATGTGCTCAATAATACTTGCCGTTCTTCCAGTTCATGCATACCAGACATCTCATTCCGCTCCTCTTACAATAGGACATTTTTTCCTGCTTGTTTCTTTTTTATTTTATCTAAAAACAAAGAAAGACGGCAGATGGTATGTTCCCTTATATATTTCAACCATTTTGCTTATATTTTCCCATCATCTAACAACCTATTTTTACCTTATATCAATAATTTTTGCTATATTCTGGAGTGAAATTAAAAATAATTCATGGAGCAAAAATATTGTAAAAGATGTTTTTTATGTATTATTTTCTCTTACATCAACATTCCTTTACTGGGCATTTATTGCCAAACCAGTTTATCTTTTTATGGAAGGAAAACATCTTTCTCCACTTGAAATAATAATTCTTTCATATGTGCTATTTCTTTTATCATTCATTTTTGTAAAAATAAGAAGAAAATATTTTGTTTTTAAAAAAATTGAATTTGAAAATGATTTCCTAATATTTTCGATGGTTCCATTGATAACAATAATATGCGTGGCAGTCGGACAATTCCTTGTCTTGAAGTATATCTCAATTAAATTTATTGCTTTTTCAATTCCATTCTCCCTTATAGGCGGCTTCGGCGCAATAGGATGGAGAAAAACAGAAAATAATTATATAAAGGGATGGCTTCTTGCAATTTTTTCATCAATAATTTTTTCCATATCTTTTGATTTAAAATCATTATACATCGAAAGACACATCGAATACTTAAGTGAGCCACTCGCAATATTTGTAGGATATGGGATAAGTTATGTAGCGAAGCATATCAAAAGTTATGAAATATCTACCACAAGAAAAATAAATTTTTCATACAATGCATTTGCAATATTTATTTCAATTCTTCTGATAACAAATGTTGCAAGTATATATCCTCTCGGAGAATATTCAGCAAACATATGCGAGGGAATTCCAGAAAGCACAATTAATTTAATTGAATGGATGAATAAAAGTCTGCCAAAAGATACCTTAGTATTATCTGACCACAGAATATCAAATCTTTTATTTGCATATGGTTTCAACACAACATATGATAAGAATGGTAATAGCTGGTGCCAATATAAAATATGGACTGAAGATGACTGGAAAAATTGCATAGATGAGCTATCTTTTGAAGGGGAAAGAATATCCTATATTGTAATAGACGACATAATGGTAAAAAAAGGAGTTGTAATTGATGTTTATAAATCTATTGCCATCACTAATGCTTCATACGAAAAATTTCAGGAAATGCCATTTAAACTTATATACAGAAATTGCACATACAAAATTCCCTTAGAAAAAATAAATTCAACAATTGATTGCATGGATTATAAAAATGAGGAAATCATGAAGAATGTGTTGCACTGGGCTGAAATTTATGAAATAAAATGGGATTATATCAAAAATGAACTACCCTGAAATTGCGAGAAAAATAATGGAAAAAGAGCCATCCTTTCTGCGCCTGCAGGGCAAGGCAATGCTCGCCGGCGACACGCATGGCGATGCAGTGGTTGCAAGGGAAATTGTAAAAAGATTTTATGAAGAAAAATTTGATTTTCTTATTTTTCTTGGTGACTATGTTGATAGAAATCCACCAGATGCAGGCATTTCTGAAAACATAGATTTTTTACTCGAAGAAAAATGCAAAAATCCAGATAAAATTTTTTTGTTAAAAGGAAATCATGAAACAAATTATGCAATTCCATGCTACCCGAATGATTTTGAAGTTGAAATGGGGGAAAAATATGCTGAGTATGCAAAAGCTTTTATAGAGATGCCTCTTGCTGGCTTGCTGAACAATGTTTTTGTCTCTCACGGGGGAATAATTAAGGACAAAAAAATCGAAGAAATTGATAAAAATGATATTCACGATATAGAAGCAATTACATGGAGTGATCCTGAAATTGCAAATCTTTATAGAGGAGCGGGAATAAGCTATAGCCAGAAGGATTTAGATGAATTTCTTGAAAAGATAGGAGCAAAAGCATTTGTAAGAGGACATGACTACAATTTGAACGGAATAATTGTTTATGAAAAATGCCTTACTATATTTTCCTCCCGCATGTATAAAAATGAGGGAAATAAAGGTGTGCTAATTGCAAAAATTTACGGAGAAATAAACAGCATGGATGAAATAGAAATTGAGGACATATATAGTAAAGAAAAATATAAGGCAAAGAAAATATAGAAAAAGTATTTATTTATGGTTTATATCTTTGTTATGGCAAAAACATCTCTTGGTTTGGAAGAAAATCTGGAAGGAGCTTTATGCTATGTATTGGTATGGATTACTGGAATAATTTTCTATATACTGGAAAAAGACAATAAATTTGTGAAATTTCATGCAAAGCAATCAATATTTACATTCCTGCCTTTATGGATTTTATCCATAATTTTCGGCGGCTTCTTTGGTTTGAGTTTCTGGTACTGGCATGGGCTATGGTACATATTTACAGTTATCTCATGGATTATATGGATATTAATTCTTATACTCTGGATAATTCTTATTTTAAAAGCCTATCAGGGAGAAATGTTCAAACTTCCGATAGTTGGAGATATTGCAGAAAAGGGCTTGTGAAATTATTTTAATATTTCTTCTATCTTTTTTATAGCTCTTTCAATCATTTCTTCACTATATGTCACTCTATCAAAACTTTTTGCTGGTATTCCTATAAGATGCAATTCATCTGGCGAAAAGCCAGCTTCTTTTAAAATTTTTATTGCTTCAACTGGGGAAATGTAATGGGCATGCTCGCTCCTTGCTTCGATATTAAAAATTTCATCATTTTTCAAATGTATAATATTATCTAATCCATAAAAAGCATCAACAACTATTACTCTTTTTTCATTTTCATATTTTCTCAAAATTTCAAAAATATCTGTTCCAAGGAAAAGCATTCTTGCATTTATTCTTGAAATAGCTTTTTTATAGCATTCATATCCTGCATAATCATCTCCATTTTCACTTCCAATAAAAACAACAAGATTCATTTTTTAACTGCATGAACACTGCATGAAATGCACGGATCATAAGCTCTTATAGCCATCTCAACCTTTTTGCCTATGAGCTCTACATCTCTATAACCATTATTCCACATACCCTTTGCCATGTTTTCAGCATCTCTTTCCATCATCGGCAAAAACATTGCGGTTGGAGTTATTACATTCATATATTTTACAATTTCATCTTCTATTTCTACTTCATATATAAGCATCCCTCTTGGGGCTTCAGTAACAGCGAAACCATGCCCGCTTTTTCCTCCTTTTGCCTTTTCCTCTTTCTTTATCTTAATTTTTTCAGCAATTTCAATAATTTTTTCTATAAAATAAACCATTTCTACTGCCTGAGCAAAATTATTTGCAAAACAATTTTCAGCCCTGATAAAATTTGAATATTTATTAAGCAAATCTTTTGCACTCCCCTCAATCAAATTTCTATTATTTACAAGCCTTGACAGGGCGCCCACCATAAAAGGTGAATTTTTATAATAGCTCCCTTTCGAAAATGAATAAGGAATAACTCTTTCCTCTATATTGTTCTTATATTCGTTTATTTTAAATTTATTTCCATCAGAAGCAACTATTTCATCTCCATAAACTCCATAGCCAGAATATGGTTTTATTGATAGATGGTTTCTTTCCATGTTCATAAAAGATGGATATTCATATTCAACCATAAAATCAACTAATTCAATGGATGCTCTAACTGCTTCTTTTCCACCCTGTATTATTTTTTTAATTTCTTTTTCTTCTGGCAATTTCCCAAATCCTCCAACAACTGGATTTTCTGGATGTATCTCCCTTTTCCCTATAATCTCCTGAACCATTGCTCCAAAATTTTTCAGCAATAGACCTTTCTTCATCAAATCTTGGTAATTTTTAGCCATTGAAAATGCATCTGCAAATCCAAGATAATCAGGTAAAACAAAAAGAAGGAGATGGAGGGCATGACTTTCGACAACATTTCCAAAATATAGCATATTTCTTATCTCTTTTATCTGCTCGCCAACCTCAATTGATAGGGCATTTTCTATTGCTTCTATAGGAGTTAGTTTATGAGGTATGGAACAAAAACTGCATATGCGGGAGCATATTGATGGCACATCTTCATATTTTCTATTTCTTGCAAGAACCTCAAAAAATCTCGGGCCCTCTGTAACATTTATTCTTGCATTTATCTTATCGCCTATCTCAACAACAACGCCCGCCTTCCCCTCTATCCTTGCAAGATGGTCATTTCTTATTTCCCTTTCTATTTTCATCCAAACACCTTCTCAATAATTTCCTCTATTTTTTCGCTCTGCTTGCAGAATATTTCCATTCTCTTCTTTATCTCCTCTTTATTAATTCCCCTATTTTTAAATGTAATCGCAAGTGAATCAAACCAGGCGACATTATGCTGCAATGCCCCCCTGCAACCGATGCAAGCAACATTATGAGCCGGGCACCTTGCATTGCATCCCGCAACTATTATTGGGCCAAGACATGGTTCATTTTTTTCTATAAGCAAGCATGGATAACCATTTCTTCTGCATTCTGCACATACAGGGTAGTCCTTTTCTTCAGGATATGTTCCCATGCCAAAAGTTGCAAGATAATAAACTACTTCATTCTCTTCTGGCGGGCAACCTGGCAAATTATAATCAACCTTTATATATTTCTTTAATGGCTCTCCAATTTTTGCTTTATAATCAACTGAATTTTCTCCATAAACTTCCTTAAAAATCTTCTTATAATCCTCACCTAACAGCGAGCCCTGCACCCCCCCATGGATTGCGCATGAACCCATTGCAACAACAATTTTTGATTTTTCCCTTATCATTTTAATCTCTTCCTCATCCTTCTCTGTTGTGACACTTCCTTCAACAAATGCTATATCACACTGCTCTATTTCTCCTTTACTCGACATCATCTTCCAGCAAACTATTTCAAAATTGTTTGAGATTTCCAAAATATCTTTTACGCTCGCCATTCTTAGCTGGCAGCCGTAGCAGGAAGTTAATCCATATATCCCAATTTTTAGTTTCATTTTTTCCCTCATATAAGTCCAGATTTTCCCTCATATAAGTCCAGATACTGAAATTATATCATAATATCCAAATACAGGACCATCAATACATATATACTTTAGAAATGTTGATGAACCTGCAATACAATGCCCGCATTTTCCGACGCCACACTTCATTCTTCTTTCAAGGGTAACATATATGTTACGGGGATTGTATCCTCCTTCTATTAACTTCTCAAAAATTTCATGATAAACTTGGGGTGGCCCGCACACGCACACATAGGAATTTTTCGGATTGGTGTTTGCATGCCTTATGTGCTCCTGTGCCCTGCCAACCCAGCCAGGCCAGTCGGGGTCGCGTGTAACCGTTTGAATTATTCTTATGTTTTCTGCTTCCGCCATATCGCGCATTGCCTCAAGCTCCTTTCTGAAAAGAAGCTTATTTCCTGTTCTTGCGCTGTTTATAACTGTAATGTTTCCAAATTTCCATCTATTATCGACAGCATACATAAAGACTGAGCGGAGTGGAGCCATCCCAATTCCACATCCGATAAGCAATAAGTCTTTTTCCTCAAATTTCTGAACCGGAAAACCGTTACCATATGGACCTCTTACTCCTGCAATATCCCCTGGCTTCATTTCATGTATTTTTTGAGTAACCCTGCCTGCGGTTTTTATGCATAATTCAAAAAAGCCCTTCCTCATTGGCGAAGAGCATATTGAAATTGGTACTTCTCCAACGCCTGGAAGAGTAAGCTGAATAAATTGCCCGGGAATAAAGCCCCATTTTTCTGCTATTACGGAATCTTCGAAGCGAAAAAGAAACAATTTTTCCTCATCTGTTAGGTCATAAGTCCTTAGCACTCTGCATTTATAAACTGAATAAACATTATCCATGTATCACCTCATAATTGCTTCTTATTTTGTCCAGATTTTTTTGAAAGTCAATGTTTGCCGGACAGAAATATGTGCAGTTTCCGCATCCCACACAATAGGAAGTGCCAAGCGGATAGAAGTAAGAATTCTTGCAAACATATCTATTAAAGAATCTGTCCTTCTTTGTTTCCCTGAAATTATGCCCGCCCGCCACAAGCCCGTGGCTCCTGAACTGGCATGAATCCCAGAATCTTATTCTCTCACCGCTTTTTAAATTTATCCTCGGTATATCCTGAACATCATAGCATCTGCATGTTGGACATGTCATTGTGCAGTTTCCACATCCAAGGCATTTTTCACTTTCTTCATCCCATAATTTATCATTTGCTGTTAATTCAAGAATGTAGCGAATATTATCAAAACTTCCCTGATATTTAAATGATTTTTGCCTTCTTTCTTCAAATTCCCTAAAAGCATCTATGTCTTTTTGCTCAACACTCTTAAACAAATCTATATTTTCATCAACAATTTCGTGCCCTCTCTGACTTCCGACCCTTATTAAATAGCCATCCGGCAATTCATGGAAAAACAAATCAAATCCTATATCCACAAAATCAGTTCTTCTTAAATTGCAAAAACAGTGTTCATCTGGCAAACAGCTAAGCCCTATTATTATTCCAGCCTTCCTCCTCCTTGCATAATATATATCCGGATAAACATTTAAATATACTCCATCAAGGATTCGAAGCCCGACAATCTCGCAGGCATGAGCCCCAAATATAACAAATGGCTCAATCTTTTCCAGATTTTCCCCGTATTCATTTTTTTCAATATCTATATCAAACATTTTCTCGCATGTTGGCAGGAAATATTTTTTAAGAGGCAACAATGTGCGCTGGTAATCAAACGCAATTTCCCTAACATCTTCTATTTCCTTCCTTGCATAAAACTTATCTGATATTTTAACAGGAGCATATAGCTTCCCATATTTTTTCAATTTTTCAAGAAATTCATATGTTTTATCTTTCCCTATCTTTAAATATCTCATTTCAAGTAGGGATAAAAATTGTGTATATTAATTTTTCTAACATGTAAATTTTGGTAGAATAAAAAGACGCTGAATTTTCAAGGAAAAATTTATTAACTCCTATTTATACAATAACATGAAACCTTTGGAATTAATTCATTCAAACATTGAGAAAAGGGTGGTTGTTGAGATTAAGGGCGATAGAGAATATCGAGGCATACTTGAAGGATATGACCACCCTCACCTAAATTTAATTCTTAAAAATGCGGAGGAGATAATAAATGGAGAGAAAAAGAGGGATTTGGGTAAGGTTATTGTAAGGGGAGACAACATAATATATATAATGGCTTAAGAGAGTGATAAAATGGGTAAGGGAACACCTTCAAAAGAAGGAGGAAAAAAGACGCATATTGTATGCAGAAGATGTGGAAGGCATGCTTATCATGTAAGGAAAAAATACTGTGCCTACTGCGGATTCGGCCGCTCTAAAAGATTGAGAAAATATAACTGGAAAAATGAATGAAAAATGTGGGGTTGTTGCAATCTCATCCCGCAAAAATGTAGCTGAAAAAATATATTTTGCCCTCGTAGCAATGCAGCATCGCGGGCAGGAGGCGGCGGGAATAGCATTGTATGATGATGGAATAAAATTATATAAAGGGATGGGACTGGCTGAGGAGGCTTTTAATAAAACAAATTTTGAAGGGTTGAAGGGGCACGAAGGAATAGGGCATGTATACTATTCTATAAAGATTTCTACCCCAGAAAATGCCCAGCCTTTCAGCCTGCATACTTCTGCTGGTGACATTGCAATTGCCCACAATGGAATAATTGTAAATTCATCTGAAATAAAAGAGGAAATGATGAAGAAAGGATATAATTTTGTTTATGGAAGCGAGGAGGAGGCAATTGCTTACATGCTTTCTGATTATCTGAGGGATGTAAATGTTGAAAAAGCAATAAAAAGAATTATAAAAAGGATAGAGGGTTCATATTCATTTACATTTATGATAAATAATAGAGTTTTTGGTTTAAGGGATCCTCTCGGAATAAAACCTCTTTGTATTGGAAAAATAGATGACGGCTATATCATATGTTCTGAATCTGTTGCAATAGATGCTCTTGGAGGAGAATTTGTAAGGGATGTTGAGCCAGGTGAGCTTGTAGAAATAAAGCCGGATGACTACAAAAGCTATATTCTTTCAAAGGAAGAACATAAAGCACACTGTTTTTTTGAGTATGTATACTTTGCAAGAGCGGACTCGCTTATTGATGGAGTTGATGTTTATAAAACAAGAGAGAAATTGGGAGAAATTCTCGCTGAGGAAAGTCCAGTAGATGCTGATTATGTTGTTCCAATACCAGATTCTGGAAGAGCTCATGCATATGGCTATTCAAAAGCAAGTGGCATCGCCATGGCGGAGGGGCTTATGAAAAACAGGTATATTACAAGAACTTTTATAATGCCCTCTCAAAATGTAAGAGAAAGGGCTGTTTTGCTCAAATTAAATCCTGTTAGAAGTATTATAAAGGATAAAAGAATAATTATTGTTGATGATTCTATAGTAAGGGGAACAACAATGAAAAAAATTGTTAGATTGCTCCGTGATTATGGGGCAAAAGAAGTGCATGTAAGAATTGCATCTCCTCCAATAATTGCTCCCTGCTATCTGGGGATAGATATGACAACAAGAGAGCAATTAATAGCATCAAAAAAGAGTATAGAAGAGATAAGAAAGGAAATAGATGCGGATACACTTGCTTACATATCAATAGATGGAATGATTAAAGCAATTGGAAAAGATAGGAAAGATTTATGCCTTGGATGCATAACTGGAGAGTATCCTGTAAAAATTAAAGGAGAAAAGCAAAGATTTCAAAATGTTCTAACATGAAAAATAAAATCTTTATCATCATTATTATCGTATCTATTGTTATTTTGGCATCCCTGATACTTTTTTTAAAAAATCCAAAAAAGGAAGAAATAGAAATAAAGCTAACTCCAAAAATTTTATATGTTGAAGAGGGGAAAAATACAAATTTAACATTAACCATAGAAGGAAATGCAAGCAATGCGGAAATAACCTGGCGCATTGAGGCGAATGAAAGCACTGGCAGGCTTGAGAAAAAAAATGATTACTGTGAGGATAATAGAAGGATTTTGGAGATGAATTATTTTGCACCTTATGATGTGAATGAAGAGGAATATAAGGTTAAGATAATTACAATTGTAAGAGCTGGAGATTATGTTATGGAAGATTTTGCAAGTTTAGTTATTTATCCAAAAATTTATGAAACTGAAATAAGTTTGAGCTGTAGCAGAAATGAAATTATTGCTGGAGAAACCTGTCTTTTTAGGGCAAGCCTAATTTCAAGCGAGGAAAAAAAGCCGATTGAAAATGCAAACGTGAAATGGAGTTTTTTTATTAAAGGAAAAAAGTTTATGGAAAAAATTAGTTATACGGATAAAAATGGATTAGCGGAAATTCCTTTCTTCCTTTCAAATGTTAATGAAACATCAGAAGTTGAAATTTTTGCTGAATATGAAAAAAATCTTTCAGGCTATATAGATTATGAAGGAATTTCTGCAAATATAAAAATAAGAGTAATTCCTGAAAAACCAGGCGATTTTCCTGTTGTTCTTATTCATGGGTGGGTTGGAAGTGTAAGTCCCGCACTTTTAAATTATACATGGTGGAACCTAACACAAAAATTGCAGGAAGAAGGATTTAAGGTGCTTGATTTTGATCTAAACAAGCCAGGAATACAATGGCTAACTTATGAACCAGAATGGAGCGAGCATCATATCCCATGGATTGCTGCAAAAGTATCTCAAAAAATAAGGGATACTCTTGTTTTAAATGGCTATTCTCCAAATCAAACAATTGATATAGTTGCTCATAGCATGGGAGGGCTTATTGCAAGATTTATGGCGGAGCATTATATGGCAGATGTAGATTACTGGAATGATAGCTGGGACGGAAATGGCAATCCGTGGTATGGGGATGGAGATGCAGATGTTGCAATAGGACCGCATCAAATAGATGATTTAATTGTTGTTGGAACGCCATGCCATGGGGTTCCACCAAATATAAATGAATATTTTTTGAAAAACATAATAAAATATGCATATTTTCCATGGTGGATTGCTCAAGTTCCAGATATGGTTTATAATTCTCCTTTCTTACAAGCAATGGGTTACAATACAAGTGAGCTGGTTGATTATTATGCAATTGGAGGAGACATAGGTATTATTTTTGGAGATTTTCCAAGAGATTTTGATAACGATGGTATAGCCCACTACTCAGATGGTTTATGCCCTACAGAAAGCCCTTATATCGAAGGAAAACCACTCTATATTTTGGAAGGAGCGGCATGGCCTCTCGGAAAAGAAGACCACATTTCGCTAATTGCAATAAATGAAAGAGTTCATGATTATATAATAGAGCATTTAATAAATTAAAATCTTTTTAAGGGTTTTGAGAGGTGGCGCCTTGCCGTTACTGGAACTTCATATATTCCTGGCTTCGGTCTTTCTATTTTTATATACTTTGCATCTTTTTCGCCCGCTTTTTTCCCGCACTTGGGGCAGCGATATCCCTTATTTTTTCCAATTGATTTCATATGTTTCTTGCAATTTTCGCAAAAAGGATTTTCTATTTTTTTATATATCTCGACAACTTTTTTTATTTCTATTTTTTCTATATTTATTGTAAATGGCTTCTCTCTTACTCCTCCATAAACAATTACTTTATCCCCTTGCTTTAATTTTTCTATTAATTTCCTGAAATTTTTTGTGGGCTCATATGCTGCACAATCTATTTCCCTTCCATTACTTATTGAAAATATTAAATGCCCTCCTTCTATGTGAAATGGCTCTTTTTTAACTCTTCCTTTTACAATTACAGATTCATACGGTTTTATTTCTTCTATTTTCTTTCTCTGCAAATGCTCATCAGTTGCCTGATTTGTTTCAAAAATAAGCCATCTCTCGAAAGGAGAAGAAACCAAAATTTTCATTGCTTCCTTTAACTCATCTGCATTTTCCCCTCTTATTCCATAAAATACGGGAGAATTTGCTTTCGGAAAAATTGCTATATAATCATTTTCATAATCATAATTGTTGAATGTTGAAGGAAATAATCTGTCCATTTTTATTACGCTTTCTTTTTCAATATATTTTTTACCACTTGTATAAGTAAGCAATTCATATGTCCTATCATATGGTTTCCATGAAATTGCTGAAGAAGCCCCAACTAATCCTATTTCTCCTCTATAACATCTATATTTTGCTCCATTTTCCTGTAAAATTTTTTTAACTTCTTTCACTGAAACAACTTCTTTTACTGCTTTGCTGTATAATTTTCTGCTGAACTTTTTCTTGCTCACTACCCATGCAGGATTTGCTTCCTCGCTTGATTTTTCTCTTATAATTCTATCAACAACCTCTATTATATCCTCTTCATCTGCTTCCTTCTTTTTCCTTTCATAAATATATATTTTTTCACCAATCTCCCCGATGCAATTTTTTCTACCTCCTCCAATTCCAACCTGAATGGCAATCGTAGCATTTCCTCTTGTTTTCCATAAAATATTTGGGTTCAACCTAACAATGCGGGGATAGCCAATTAAATCATAACCCAGGGAAATAATATTTTTTATAATTTCAGTTGCAACAAAAGTTGTGCATCCTTTGTTTAAAGCATCTGTATCATCTACTCCAATCCACACAAATTTTAATTAAGTTTTTATATATATAAGTATATAGTCCCAATGAAGGAAGAACTGCTTCAATCAACACAGATGCTTCTTACAAGGTCGGGATTTTATTGCAGCAGGATATGCAAGATAAGACCGAGTAGCTTTGATTTTGTTGCAAGAAGGGATAACCTGCTCTTAATCATAAAAGTATTGAACAACATAGACTCAATAAACGAGGAAAATGCGAAGGAACTTATTTCAATATCAAGATTTTTAGGTGCTCTGCCCATAATAGTAGGGGAAAAAACATGCTCCACTTTTCTGGAAGATGATATTGTATATTTCAGATACGGAGTGCCCATTCTTACCCTCAAAACTCTCGAGAACTATATCAGGGGGCGCCCGCCTGTTGTATGCGCTGCGCCTGGGGGATTTTATGTGAATATAGATGGAGAAACTTTTAGCAGGCTAAAGAAGGAAAAGGAGCTTTCTATCGGACAGCTGGCAAGAATAGCTGGTGTTTCAAGAAAAACAATTCAGATGTATGAGAGAGGAGAACGGGCAAGTGTTGAAGTTGCTGAGAAAATGGCCCGCTATATTGGATATGATTTCATCAAGCCAATAACTTTATTTGAGGAAATAGAAAGAGAAGAGATAGAGATGAAGGAAATAAGGGACGAAATGCTTAAAATTATGGAAGAGATTGGAGCCTTCATCTTTCCTACTTACAGAAGCCCATTCAATGCAGTTTCAAGGCTTTTAGATGAAATTTTTATAGTTGGGATAAATGATAGAAGGATTTTTGAAAGAGCCAGGATAATCTCAAATATATCAAGGGTTATTGAAAGAAAATCATTTATCCTTGCAGAAAAATCAAAAATAAAATTTATAGAAGGGGTTCCAGTGATTGAGAAAGATGAATTAAAGAGAGTTAGGGATCCGGAAGAATTAATTGATTTGTTGGAGACGGAATAAAATGGATGTTAAATTAATAGCTTATACACCCGAGCCAGATATTATTGCTGGAATTTCTGCTATTTTTACTCATTCAAAAAAAAAATTTGAAGAACTGCAAAAAGAGGAAAAAGTTAAAAAAATTTTAAGGGCGGTAATTGAAATGGGACATACAAGCGTTGTTGAACATGCATATTTTACTTTTGAAATATCGGGTGTTTCAAGAGCATTGACGCATCAACTTGTAAGACATAGGATAGCATCTTACTCGCAGCAAAGTCAGAGATATGTTGTTCAGGAAATGAGCTATGTTGTCCCTCCTTCTTTAAGAAAAAAATATGGAAAAAAATATAATGAAATGATTAAAAAAATATGGGAACTTTATGATGAAATGAGGAAGGATGTGCCAATTGAAGATGCCCGCTATATTTTACCCAACGCAACTTGCACTTCAATAATTGTTTCAATGAATGCCCGCTCCCTATTAAATTTTTTTGAATTGAGATGCTGTCTTCATGCCCAATGGGAAATAAGAATGCTCGCATGGAAAATGCTTAAATTAGTTAAACAGGTTGCCCCAACAATATTTGAAAATGCTGGTCCGCCCTGCAAAACGAAGAAAATTTGTCCGATGAAGAAGAGGAGTTGCAGATGGTACCCAAAATAAAAAGAAAAATGTTTGTAAAAAGTGAGGAGGAGGCAAGCCCATTTTTTGGGAAAGAGCCAGGCAAGAGAAGTATTGAGGAAGCAATTGAGAATGGAGTCGTTATTATAGATAAACCGTGCGGACCAACATCCCACCAGGTGGCTGCATGGGTAAAAGAAATTCTTCATTTAAATAAGGCGGGGCATGGGGGAACTCTTGACCCAAATGTAAGCGGTGTTTTACCGGTTGCCCTGGAAAATGCAACAAAAGCAATAGGGCTTATGCATGAAATATCGAAGGAATATGTGTGTGTTATGCAACTTCATTCAAATGTTGATGAAAAAAAATTAAGAGAAGTTATAAAAAGTTTTGTCGGTAAAATATGGCAGATTCCACCGAAGGAAGCCGCTGTGAAAAGAGTTAGAAGGCAGAGGACCATATATTATATAAACATAATTGAAATGGATGGAAAGGATGTTCTTTTTAAAGTCGGATGTGAGGGAGGGACATATATAAGGGTTTTGTGCGAGGATATAGGAAAAAAGCTGGGAGTGGGGGCACATATGGAAGAGCTCAGGAGAACAAAAACAGGAATTTTTGAGGAAGAAGACGCAATATTTTTGCAGGAGCTACTTGATGCTTATATTTTCTGGAAAGAGGAGGGAAAAGAATTTATCAAAAAAATTATTTATCCTGTTGAAACACTTGTAGAGCATCTACCTGATATAATAATAAAGGATTCAGCAGTGGATGCCATATGCCATGGAGCAAATCTCATGCTGCCAGGAGTTGCAATGGTTGAAACAGGAATAAAAAAGGGAAGCAAGATTGCAATAAAAACTTTAAAGGGAGAAGTTGTTGCGATTGCAGAAGCACTGATGAGCACAAGGGAAATAATGGAGAGAGATCGTGGCATTGTTGCTGATACAAAAAGAGTTATAATGAAACCCGGAACATATCCAAAAATGTGGAAAAGCTGAGGTAGCCAAGCGGTAAGGCGCAGGCCTGGAGAGCCTGTGGGGCTTATGCTCCTCGTGGGTTCAAATCCCACCCTCAGCGCTTTTTAGCTTGCCGCAAATTTTAATATTAAAATTTAAAAAACCCACTCGGAGAGGCAGAGGGTTGAAGGTGAGTGAGTGCGCCAGATAAACCATCAAGCTTTATGATTTCTTCTAATTGCAAATATTATCAGCATTATTCTAATAATTTTAACGAAAGCATTGATAGAAAAAATGAGAAAAAAAGTATGGAGTTATCAAGAGTTAGGAAAAATAAGGAAGTTATTTGGTGCAGAATTAAAAATAATAACCTGCGAGGAGCATACAGTAATAGGTGGGCTGGGAGATGCGGTTGCGATGACAATTCAAAGGAAGCCAGCCCAGATGCACAGAATAGGAATAAATGATGTATTTGGAGAAAGCGGGGAGGCAAATGAATTGCTCGAAAAATATGGGCTTACTGCTGAAAATATTGCAAAAGTTGCCAAGGAAATGATAAACTCTTAAACCTTTTTTCGCTTCTTAATCCATAAAAGCAAAATTACCGCTACTATTATACAAATTATGAGTATTAGTATTATAATTTCGCTTGGAATGCCTGCCTGAATATTTATGCTCTTACTTAATGTATTTGTTATGCCACTATTATCAGTAACTGTGAGTGTAATTGTATATCTACCTGGCTTGGTATAAGTATGTTCTACTTCCAACCCTTCCCTTTCTTCCCCGTCACCAAAATCCCATTTATAATGGACAATATTTCCATCTGGATCAATTGATTTAGAAGCATTAACGCATACAGTTAATCCTGATATTGTAAAATCAAATTCTGGAACAGGTGGCTGATTTATGGTTATCTGTTTTTTTGTTGTATTTGTTGCGTTACTATCATCTGTTACTGTTAGGGATACATTGTATGTTCCTGAATCATTATATCGATGTGATGTATTCCTTTCAGTTGAATTTACCCCGTCTCCAAAATCCCAGAACCACGAAACAATATTTCCATCAACATCTGATGAGTTATCTATGAATTGAACTATTTGATTTACTGAAGGATTCTCTGGTGAATATGTAAAATCTGCAATAGGAGGATTTATTAATGGAGGAAAAGGATGATAAGGAGGTATAAGCAATCCTTCCAATTTAGCAAGATAAACCTGCCATTGCGAGCCAAATGATTCAGTATAACCAACGATTATATATCCTCCATCCTTAGTTTGTTGGGCATAATATCCATGTTCATAACTTCTACCTCCAATAGTTTTGTTCCATATTTCCTTTCCATTAGAATCTAATTTCAATAGATACATATCACTATTGGTTTCACTCAATCTAATAGTGCCACCAATTATGTATCCACTATCGTTAGTTTGTTGAATGGAGTGGGCACTATCATACATTCTGCTTTCTTTTCTTCCAAATGTTTTGTTCCAAACTTCATTCCCCAAGGAATCTGTTTTTATTATACATCCATCACTTTCAGGCTCGCAGAAAAGGCAAGGTACATTACCAAATTCTCCCGCAATTATATATCCTCCATCGCTAGTTTGCTGAACAGAGTAACCATAATCAAAATAATTTCCTCCAACAAAAGTTTTATACCAGCTCATTATTCCGTTAGAATCTGTTTTTATCAGATAAATATCAGGATAGACATAACCATCTCCTGGCTTATAAGATTCGCTGTTTCCTACAATAATATATCCTCCATCACTGGTTTGTTTTACAGAATACCCTCGATCGTCTCTGCTTCCTCCAAAAGTTCTTTCCCAGAGTTTGTTTCCATTTGAATCAATCTTTATGAGATAAACATCAGCTCCTCCTGCACCATATGATTCAGTAGAGCCTACAATTATATACCCTCCATCTTTAGTTTGTTGGATAGATTGGCCATAATCATCTTTACTTCCTCCAAATGTTTTGTTCCATATTTCATTTCCTGAGAAATCTGTTTTTATTACATAAAAATCATATCCTCCAGCGCCAGATGAATTTGTCCATCCAACGATTATATACCCACTATCATTAGTTTGCTGAACACAGCGTCCTACATCATAATTGTTTCCTCCAAATGTTTTTTCCCACATCACAATTCCAGATGAATTTGTTTTTATTAGATAAACATCATCTCCCCCTGCTCCAAATGAATTTGTCCATCCAACGATTATATATCCTCCATCGCTACTTTGCTGAACGCAGTACCCTTCCTCATAATTGTTACCTCCAAATGTTTTTTCCCATTCTATTTCCGGTGGCTCAGATGCTGAGCTATTGATTGCTATTCCAATGAAAGGTATCAATGATAAAATCATATTAATGCATATCAAAAATGTTAATAATTTAGATTTCTTTATTTTTTTAACCATAAATTATCAATAATAATTTTTTCTTTATTTAAATATTTTACTCAAGCTTGATGGTGCCGTTAAATTTAGCATTGCAACCACTCCTCCATAATAATGTAAATGAAAAGCAATGAGCCCGTTACGGATGTTATACATAAAAATACTTGTAATATATACAATATAGATGAAAAAATTCTCATATTCCTTTTGAACTTTGCTCCTTTCAAAAACCATAGACTTATCAAACACATATTATCAAAATATTACAAAACCAGATGGGAACCAATATATACATTTAACCAGAATAATTTAGCTTCTCTTAGCTTGCATAATTTTTAATATTAAAAAATCAAAAATCTCCCGCCCTCAGCGCTTCAGAAAGAAGTATCAATTATTTCAAAACCCATTTCTCCTTCTGTTCCTATTATGTGATATTCTATGCAATCATCCGGTATTTTTAAATTTTTGTAGAAAGAAGTATTTCCATAAACATTTATTGTATCATAATCCCAGACATAATCGCTATAATTTTTCTCTGTGATTTTTGTATCCATATCATATAATACTATCCATATCGGGCTTGTTCCATTACCTGGCTCACCTTCGTCATTTAAATCCAAATGGAAGGTTTGATTTAAAGTAAAATTTTCATTGGGTAAAATATATATTGGACTTGCTTGCACCCCAGCTATTCCGCTCGAAATATTTATTACCAACTCTATAAGGTTGTCACTATCTCCCATATCAGATGTAATCTTTATATATTTTATAACTACATCCACACTCAAATTTCTTATTGGCTCTATATCCTCTCCATCTTTTACTCCATCTCCATCGACATCAGGATTTCTAATATATTCCTTTATTTTTTCATCATCTATCCCAATGCCTCTATAAAAATTTATTTCTTCATAATCGCTATTCCACCATACATTATCACCATCTATATCGTCTTTCCAGTTGGCTGGATTTGTTCCAAAAATTTTTATTTCTTCAAAATCAGTTAGTCCATCCCCATCTGTATCTGCTTTATTGGGGTCACTTGGAAAAAGATTTCCTGAATAAGGACTTTCTTCAAAATCAGTTAGTCCATCCCCATCTGTATCTGCCCTGCTGGGGCTACAAGTAACATTATATTTTACAGAATTTTTCTCCCCAGCATAAATCACTGTTATACTCCATCCAGTTTGTTCAATTTCATCTGGCAATCCATCTTTATCCATATCCTCATTTTTAATGCATCCAAAAAGCAAAAAAATAGCAAAAGCAACCAGAATTTTTTTCATTTTTTCATTTTTTCGATTAAATCAAAATCCCTGTTAATTTTTTCTCTTATTTCATTTCCCATCTCCCTTATTTTTAAAATTTCTCTTTCTACAGAAAGCCTGTCTCTATCCGTTCTATCAAATAATTCCTTAATTTTTATTTTGTTTGGTTCAATTATTTCAAATTTTTCTTCATTTATTTCATATTTTGGAATATCTGGTATCTCAACTCTTTTTGGCTCTGCAGGATAAATTTTCTGTATATCCTGCTTTAATCTTTTTTTTCTCCTCTCATATAAATCATCTATTTTTCTGCATTCTTCTTTCCATGCATTTTTCAAATCCTCATTCATTTTTTCATAAGCCTTAATTATCTTATCTTCTATTTTTCTTTGCTTTTTATTTGCAATTTTTTTCAATTTTTTAATTTCCTTTTCTTCTTCAAAATGGCTTTTACAGAAATATATTGCGGATTTCCACGCCTCCTTTAATTCTTTTTTCGCTTTCTTTCTCTCCTCCTTATTCATTTTCGATAGCTCTTCCTTTTCCTCAACCCACATCTTGGGAACATATGTACATAAATTATTCCTTCTATAAAAAACAACTCCCAAAGCAACAAGAATCAGCAAAGATGGCATCGAACTGGCTAAAGCAACAATCTGCCCTAGTGTGAGATGTCCTCCCTCAAGAACAACCAAAATAGACATAACTTTACTTGAACCGCTTGAAATCGCATCAACCCTATATCTGATAAAATACACCGTTCTCTGAAGATATAACTTTTCATGAGGTACAACAAAGCTTAAATAAGTTATCTCCTCCCCTTTTGGCGGGATTACAACAGGATTTTGGGATACTGTAGCCAGCCACCCCGAAGGGCAGTAATCAATTATAATTGAAAACCTTTCCTCGTAGTTTCCATAATTCTTTATTTTAACAGGTATGGTATAGTATTGCTCCTGTTTTGCTTCTATATAATTTCTCTCCATTTTTACATCAAAAGTGTGGTATGCGGATGATTTAATCTGGAATGTATAGTTTGCTGGATGCAGATTTCCCCATATATCGTATAGCTCACCATGAAGAGTGATGTATGCGTAATTTGATGGTCTTTCAGATGCAACAACCCTAATTTGCCCTACTTTTGTTTCATTTGGATAAAAATAAGCCCATTCGGGATCAACAAATGCCTGCCAGCCGCTTCCTTCTACTTCCACACTGAATTTAACATAAAATGCATAGTAATTTTTTTGAAAATTTCCTCCATTGTAATATTTGAATTTAAACCAGTATGAACCAAATGGCTCAATTTCAGCAATTGATTCATTAACCGCTTCAATTCTTAAATTTATAAGAAATGGATATCTTTCTTCAGCATAAGAGAATGGAATAAAAATTGTCATGAGGAATAGAAAAAAGATTAAAGGAAGTAAAAAAGATCGCATATTACTTTCTTTTCCTTAACAAGATGCCTGCTATAATAATACCTGCTATTAGTAGAATTGAATCAAATCCTGGAATGTAAAATCCTCTATTTTTTGCCAAAAAGTAAGCTGTGACAGTGTGAGTATTTACAAGTTCTATTTCCTCTGTTGACCTGCTCCATGTTCCTCCTTTCTTTACCCAGTAGGGAGTTTCTGCTACCGCTTTTGCACTTATAGCAAAATCCTGCCATTTGTTATGATATGAAATTGCAGTTCCATGGGGAGAAGTTAATGTTATTTTTACAGTTTCATATGGGAAAGTTTCATCTCCCGCCTTTTTTGGATCTATTACAACCTGAGGAGGACTTATAACATAGTTCCATCCTTCTGGCTCTTTTTCAGGATAGAGATTTACAATAACTCTTGAGTTCCCGTAATTGACTACTTCAACAATAAATGTTAGTTCTCTATCTGGGGCGGTCCTTTCAATAGGAGTAACAGATCTTATTGCAATCTCCGTAAATGGATTGTAACCAACAACAAGAGTAACCTTTGCCTCGTCTATCTGGCGGAGGGCGCCGCCAGTTATCAGCCTTCCCTGAAGGGATATTTCAACCGTTGAAGATGTGCCTGCGACAACATCATGTTTGGAAACTTTTAATAGAACCTTTACTGTATAGTGCTCTCCTGGTTTAAGGACAAATGTTTGAGGATTTGATGCAACTGTTAGCCAGTCAGGATATGTTGCGCTGACATCTACATATATAGGCATAAAACCAACTAGATAGGGATTATATACTACATCCAGAGAAATTTCTTCCTGTCCATATCTTTCAACATAAGCCATTGATGAGCTTGGCGTTGCATCTATTTTACCCCATGACAGAGCAGAGCTATTGCCTGCTAAAATAATCGAAAAACACGCCACTACAAACAGCAACTCTTTTTTCATTTTTATCCCTCAATATCTGTTATCATTTAATTAATATTTATTTTTTTTCTTCCTCAGTTTCTTCACTTCTTTCGGCGGGCGTTTCAACCCTCTCTGGCATATAGCTCAGAATTATTATATCCCCTACTGCAGATACCCACCTGTATGGAACACCTATATCTGTACCACCTGGAACAATCTCTCTGTTTGTATCTGTTATTATAAGCTTATCTATCTTGCATCCTTCCGTATCAACAAGAACTTCTTTTACCTCTCCCACATATTTTCCCCTATTCGTATAAACAGGCATATTAACAAAGTCCGTTACTTCCATTTTGATCACAAACCATAATACAAAATTATTTTAAATATTTATTCATTTAACTTTCATGAAGATTTTTCATGTTTCAGATACCCATCTTGGATATTCAGCCTATCATAAAATATCGGAAGATGGATTAAATCAGAGGGAGGTGGATGTATATAATTCTTTTGAGCAATTTGTAAATTACTCCATAGAAAACAAACCTGATTTAATAATTCATTCAGGCGATTTATTTGATAGCGTTCGCCCAAACAATAGGGCAATAGTTTTTGCTATAAAACAATTAGTTCGCATTTCTGAAGCAAAAATTCCTTTTATAGTAATATCAGGAAATCATGAAACACCAAAATTGAGAGAGACGGGTAGCATACTAAAGATATTCGAGCACATACCTTACATTTATCCAGTATATAAAGGAAAATTGGAGGAAATAGAAATTGGTGAAGCCATAATACATGCAATTCCTCACTGCTTTTCAAATGAAGAATTGAAGAAAAACATAGATAGTTTAAAGATAAGAAAAGATTTTTCAAATATACTTACGATGCATGTTGGAATTATTGGAATAAAGGAATTCAGGAGCGGTGATTTAAACGAACAGATTATACCCTCTGGCTACCTGTCAGAGGATTTCGACTATATTGCACTTGGGCATTATCATAAAGGTGTGCAGGTAACAAAAAATGCTTATTATAGTGGCTCAACAGAGCATCTTTCATTTAAGGAAGCAGGCGAAGTAAAGGGATTTTATGAGGTTAATATTTCTGATAAATTAGAACTGAATTTTATTCCTCTGAAAGTCAGGGGTATGATTGATTTGGGAAAAATAGATTGTTCCGAAATTTCATCTGATGAAATAATGGAGAAGTTTTTAGAAAGAATTAAAGGATATGATATAAAGGAAAAAATAGCAAGAATAGAATTTAAAAGTATAAGCAGGGAAAAATACAAAACGCTTGAATGGGAAAAAATAAAAGATGCGGCATCAATTGCCCTCCATTTTGAAATTATTCATGAATTTCTTGAAATTGAAAATGTAAAGGGAAAAACAAAAATTGGAAGCATCGAGGAAGAGTGGAGAGAATATATAAATCAGCTGAATATAAAGGAAAAAGAAGAACTGGAAAAAATGGCACTTAAATATCTTGAGGAGGCGAAAACTTGAGGCTTATAAGCCTTAGATTGCATAATTTCAGAAAATTCAGAGATGTGGAAATACAATTTCCAACTGGATTAATCGGGCTCGTTGGCAACAACGGGGTAGGTAAATCAACAATAATAGAGGCAATAGGCTGGGCAATTTACGGGAGCAGGGCTTTGAGGAATAGGGACCAGAAGCAGATAAAGACACAGTGGGCGCCGCCGGGCGAGGATTGCTGGGTTAATTTGAAGTTTGAAATGGGAGGAAATGTTTATGAAGTTACGAGAATAATGAGTGGAAATTCAACCGATGGAAGGGTAAAGGTAAATGGAAGTATAATGGCTTCTTCTTCTGCCAGCGTTACCGAATTTCTTGAGAAAAAAATAGGGATGGACTGCGAATCTTTCTATACATCTATATTCGCAAGGCAGCAGGAGCTCAATGCTCTTTCAAATAAATCATCCTCTGAAAGAAAAAAAAGCATGCTAAAAATGCTGAGGATTGATTTGCTTGATGATGCAATTAAAAAGGTTAGGGAGGATAGAAGGAATAAACAAGAAATTCTTGACTGGATAGAAAAAAATTTGAGAAATCTTGATGAATTAAAAAAGAGTTTAGAAATAAAAAAAGAAAATTTGAATTATCTAATCAACAAAAAAATGGAGATTGAAAATGAAATAAAAAAAATGTTAGAAGAACTTAAATTTTTGGAAGAAGAAAGGAAAAGAGAGAGAGAAAAGGCGGAGAAATTTAAAGAGTTCAGTAACAGCAAAAAACTTCTCGAAGAAAGAATAAAAAGCAAATTTGAAATAAGGGAAGCAAAGTTAAGGGAAAAAGAGGAAATTTTGGAAAAGAAGAGAGAATATGAAGGGATAAAAAATTTTGCGGAAGAATATGATAAAATTTCAGTTATAAAGGAAGAGATGGATAATACTCTGGAGAAATATAGAAAGAAAAAGATGGTTGAGGAAGAATTATTTAAAAAAGATAAGGAGATTTTGCATCTTGAAGAGGAAATAAAGAAATTATCCAGCCAGGCAGAGGAAGAGGAAAAATTAATTTGTAATATGGAAGAAATAGAAAAAAGGATTAAAGAAGTGAATGAGAGGAGAGAAAAAATTGGAATTGAAAGAAATGAAAAAAGTGCAGAAATTAAAGAAAAGGAAAAAAGAAAAAAAGTTTTGGAAAAAAATTTAAAAGAATTAAAAGAGGTAGGCGAGGAGAGTAATTGTCCCACTTGCGGCAGGCCGCTTAAGGAGAAATATAAAGAGATACTGGATAATATTGAAAAAGAAATAGATGAATATGCGAGAAAGATAGAGGAAATAAGATCAGAAATTAGGGAAATAGAAGAGGAAGATAAAAGGCTTGAAGAAGAGAATAGAGAAAATGAGGCAAGAAAAAAGAAGATGGAAGAAATTGCAAAAAAAGTTTTATTATTAAAAGAAAAAATAAAAATTTTTGATGAGCAGAGGAATATTAGAATAGGAGAAAAAAATCTGCTGATTTTGAAAAATAAGGAATATGAAGGAATTTTATTTGATGAGGAAGAATATAATAAAATCTCCAAAAGATTAAAAGAACTTTTGCCGATAAAGAATAAAAGTGCCATTCTTGAAAATGAGATAAAAAAGATTCCTCAGATGGAAAAGGAGATAGAAGAAATAGAAAAAGACATATCCTTTATTTCTTCCCAGATAGATAATATAAAAGCAGAAATAGAGAATTTATCTTTTGATGAAGAAAAATATGCAAGAATTGAAAAAGAACATGAAAATCTCAGAGAAAAAATAAATGGTAAGGAGAAGGAATTCATAAGGTTGGAAGGAGAGATAGATAATATTAAAAGAGAGATTGAAAGAACAGAGAAAGATATGGTAGAAGAGGAAGAAAAGAGAAAAAAAATAAAATTTTTGAGAAAAGAGATTGCAAATCTTGAAATGCTCGCTGGTGACAGGGAAACTGGTTTGCTGAACGACTTCAAAAGATATTTAATTTCAAAAATTGGCCCAACTCTTTCGATGTTTGCGTCCCAATTTTTCTCAAAATTTACTCAGGGGAAATATAAAGAAATAGAGATAGATGAAAACTATAATATCGGCATCTATGATGGAGGGGAAAAATTCGATATAGATAGATTTTCTGGAGGGGAGAAAGATATTGCAAATCTTTCTTTAAGGCTTGCAATTTCTCAATTAATAAGCCAGAGGAGTGATGTATCCTTAAATCTGATTGCTCTCGATGAGATATTTGGCTCACAGGACAGGGAAAGAAGGAAAAGTGTTTTAAATGCACTTGCGGAACTAAAAGATCAATTTTCTCAGATTATTCTTATAACACATATAGACGAAATAAAAGAATCTCTTGAAAATGTTATAAAAATATATGAGAATGAGGATGGCTCTTCTAGAGTGGAGATAGAATAATCAGAAGATAGAAAATTTTAAGATAAAGGCAGCGAAAACTATTGCCACCATGCTCATCAATTTTATTAAAATGTTTAGTGATGGTCCAGAAGTATCTTTTAGAGGATCTCCGACTGTATCGCCAATTACTGCCGATTTGTGCTGCGGCGAGCCCTTCCCTCCAAAAGCCCCATCTTCTATGTATTTCTTCGCATTATCCCATGCCCCCCCAGCATTTGCCATAAATATCGCAAGCATAAAACCACTTAGCAATGAAGCAATTAGCAAGCCAGCGAGCGCCTCCGCCCCAAGGGTCAATCCAACAGCAATTGGTGCAATTATAGCCAGCAAAGCGGGAAAAATCATTTCTTTCTGGGCTGCTTTTGTTGTTATATCAACACATTTTCCATAATCTGGCTTTGCGTTTTCATTGAAAATTTTCTTAAATTGATTTCTTATTTCTTCAACTATCTTTCCCGCCGCTCTTTGTACCGCATTTATTGTAAGAGAGCAAAAGAGGAAAGGAAGCATTGCTCCTATTGTCATCCCAGCTATAATTTTCGGGTCGAGAAGGCTTAGCTCAAAACTTCCTTTTATTTCAAATGCTCTATCCCTATATGCTGCAATTAATGCTAAAGCGGTTATTGCCGCTGATCCAATTGCAAATCCTTTACCAGTTGCAGCTGTTGTATTTCCTAAAGCATCTAAAGCATCGGTTCTTTTTCTTACCTCAGGCTTTTGACGGGTAAATTCTGCAATTCCTCCTGCATTATCTGCTACAGGTCCATAGGCATCTGAAGCAAGAGTTATACCAAGTGTTGATAGCATTCCAACTGCTGAAAGCCCAACTCCATATATACCTATTGCCCCATCTCCTTTTCCGGCTAAAAAGTAACTTGCAATTGTTGCAATAGCAATTATAACTGCTGGCAAAAATGTGCTTTTCATTCCTGTTGCCATTCCAGAAAGAATTACTGTTGCGGAGCCAGTATTTGAAGAAGAGGCAATTTCCTTGGTTGGCTTGTAATTTGCGGAAGTGAAATATTCAGTGTTAAATCCAATTGCTACTCCCGCAATCAATCCAGATAGAATTGCAAAATAAATTCCAATGTATTCCTTTCCTAATATGAAATAGACTGCAAAGAAAGAAAAAATTGCTACTAAAATTGAGCTTGTTATTACCCCTCTTCTCAAACTTTTTAGCAAAACTGCATAGCTTGCCTCCTCTTCTGCTCTCACTAAAAAAATGCCAAAAATTGAACAAATAACCCCAAGAACAGCCACGATCATCGGAATTGTAACAGCCTGCAAAGCAAGCCCCCTGCCATAAAATGCAGCAGTTGCAAGAGCCATAGTTGCAATAATTGAACCAGCGTAAGATTCATATAAATCAGCTCCCATCCCTGCAACATCTCCAACATTGTCTCCAACCCAATCAGCAATTACAGCTGGATTGCGGGGGTCATCTTCAGGTATTCCAGCCTCAATCTTCCCAACTAAATCCGCTCCCACATCTGCGGCTTTTGTATAGATTCCCCCGCCCACTCTTGCAAAAAGAGCAACTGAACTTGCCCCCAAACCAAAGGTTATCATCGTGCTTGTTATATTTTTTATTGTTTCCTCCAAGCCGAGCCCCCGCATGCCATAATACCATTTCAAAAAGTAGAACCAGACGCTCAAATCAAGAAGAGCAAAGCCAACCACCACAAACCCCATTACCGCCCCGCTTCTGAAGGCAATTTTCAATCCTCTATCCAAACTCTTTTTTGCTCCGTTGGCGGTTCTTGCGTTGCTTTTTGTTGCTATTGTCATACCAATGTAACCGCATAAAGCAGAGAAAAATCCTCCTGTAAGAAAGGCAAAGGGAACAAAAGGAGTTAGAAGTCCTTGCAAGGAAAGAATGGCAATTATCGCTACCATCACCCCAAAAAAAATCGCTATTGTTTTGTACTGCCTTTTCAAATATGCTTTCGCTCCTTCCCTTATAGCAAGAGATATTTTCTTCATTTCTTCGGTTCCTTCCTCTTCTCTTAAAACTTTAATTGTTAAATAAACTGCAAAAAAAAGCGCTAACAAGCTTCCTATTGGTACAAGCAGAGTGGCATCCATGACAGGATATAAAAAAAACATATTTAAAATTTGGGAATTCT
>Ga0272448_1001231_pt1 | contig 35212 bp, 24 predicted proteins | sample YNPCB0191_FD_202220 | JGI IMG/M metagenome (GOLD analysis project Ga0272448, IMG submission 202220) | Hot spring sediment microbial communities from Yellowstone National Park, WY, United States - YNP-CB-019-1 | ecosystem: Environmental > Aquatic > Thermal springs > Hot (42-90C) > Sediment...
TCCTAAAAATTTTAAAATAATATTCACTTTTAATACATACTTTTAATATGCACTTTGACTTTTTTTGGGGGGCTGTATGAAAAGATGTGTCTTCATATATTGTATATGAACTGTGATAGGGAAGTTGAATTTTAAATTATAATACAATTCAATTTCATAATTTTTAGCATATATACTAAAATCAAAACCACTTAAAGATTATTATGCATTTGCAAAAATTCAAAATAATAACATAAGGAAAACAATCCTTACATTATATAATACTGATATTTTCTTTAAATAATTTAAATTACTTCATCAAAATCATTCGTTTGATATTGGTATAGTCTGGAGTTGTGAGTTTATAAAAGTATATTCCGCTTGGTAAATCTACAGCATTGAACTGTACACGGTATTTACCAGCTCCAAGATTTGTCTCTATCAGTGTCCTTATCTCTCTACCAAGTATGTCATATACCTGTAACTTTACATCCTGTGTCTTTACTATGTCAAATTCAATTGTTGTTACCGGATTAAATGGATTTGGAAAGTTTTGATACAGTTTATATTCCTTTGGTATCTCTGTACTAATGTTCTGAACTGATGTCACCTGTAACCAGCGTGCAGTTTGAACTATAGGATTAATTATGCCGTTCGGTCTTGTTACAACAGTGTCAAAACCAGAACTATCAGGACTTGTGTATGAACCTACTCCTGAACCAGTCCAACCCCTGAATTGATATGTTTGATTATTATAATTTACAAATCTTCCTGTTACTCCAAAAGTAAAGGCTGTTGCGGAATCATAAAACACATTACCACCGAAAGTGTTACCTATAGAAGAATTCATTATCAACTTAAACTGAATTTTATAGAATGCAGTAAGTGAGATGTTATTGTTAACGGTAATCGTATGAGTTGTATCGCCATTATCAGACCAGTTCTGGAAGACATACTGGGTTCCACCAACAACTTTTGGGCTTAATGCCTGAACTGTAACATTTGAACCATTTGGAAAGACAAAGTCTGTTCTTGTATTATATTGGACTCCGTTAACTTTAAAATCACAAATTGTATTTCTGTTAGTCCCAACAGAAACAATGCTTGAATTGACAAGAATATCAACAATTCTTTGATGGACAGGAGTACCATTGGGTCCAGAACCTGTAATTATTATACCATAAGAGCCAGGTGTAACATTTCCGATAGATTTAACTTTTAATAAAACGGAGTCCGGAAATGAAATCAAAGAATCTTTTCCCTGAACAAAGGACAATTGGAGAGTCCCCGAAACTGGCATAGTATCAACCTGTGCAGTGAATCGAACTGATTTTGAATATAGTTTTACTGCCGGTACTTTAACTCTTATTATAAGACTGTCATTATTATTTAAATTAAATGATTGATACGCAGTTATCATTGCAAAGTCAGGGAAGTAAGCGGTATAACTTCCAAATGCGCCGTTACGAAAGTCTGACCATGACATTTTTGAAGTAACTCCATTAGAGACAATTGCATCATAATCACCCTGATACCTTGGTGTTCCACCACCTCCGCAAGTTGAACAATCAATTTTAAATTTTGCTGTTGAGATTTTTTGATTTGTAACAAATGAGACTCCTCCATTAGAAGAATATGATGCATAAACTTCTGCGCTATCACTTGTGGGAACATTTCTTGTATCAAACCATTTTACATAAAGTTTACCATCAAATTTATCGCACCATATTGATGGCATCCATTGATAATTGTTTGTTGAGTTTGGATCATCATTAATAGTTAGCGGAGATGACCAAGAAGCTCCACCATCAGTCGAGTAGCGACAGAAAATATCACTTTTTGCTCCATCAACATTTGGAACATTCGTTGCATACACAAGATATAAACGTCCTCTATAGGGTCCATAACTATTATCCGCAGCTATAAATGGATAAGGTCTGGTTCTCATATTTTGCACTGAAGGTCTTCCTCCAACATAAGTTCCAAGATAACCAGCAAAGACGTAAGCCCCCATCATCTGGAAAGTTTGTCCACCATCTGATGAGCGATAAAAAGTATATGTCGGTGCTACTGAAGACCCTGAATTTGTAACAACATAAACATAACCACCCGGAACATCACCACCTACAGTTTTTGGTCCAACGCAAACCATCATACCGGGAAGAGTTTGTGTATTAAATGTATAAGTTTGTTGAAAACTTTGACCTTGGTTTGTGCTACGAGCAAAACTTCCATAACCACTACCAGCTGTCATTACAGTATAAACATAATTTGCAAATGGACCGCCAGTTTGATCACAGGCTATCCAGTTTTTGTCTATTCCACTAACAGCAAAAACAGGTGTATTCCATGTTTGTCCATTATTCGTTGATTTCACAACATAACAGCCAATGATAGGATTCCCGGTCATATTTTCGTAATAGAGATTACCAAGACTATCATAAGCAGTTACAGGATCTCCGGCAGGGGATGGAAGACTGGGAACATTTGCAAACCAGTTTAGACCATCTAATGTTGAATGAGGATTATTAGTATTGTATGCTGTAAAAAACCATTTTGGGTTTTGTAAACTTACGCTTATATGAGGTTCAGCAAAGTCTATACCTAAATAAAAGTTATCAAATCCAACATTATCTGTTAATGTCTGTACCTGTGGGAAAATCAAAGTTCTGATAAATGGTCTGTATTTTGGAGGTACCTGGTCAAGGAATGGATTATCCCAGTCCTGAGAAAATGTAATTGATGTTAATAAAAATATGATAGCAAAAAAAGCTATCGATTGTAAAATGTTTTTCATTATACTGCTTTTTATTTTTACCAAATATATTTAATTATAACTTAAATTTTTCAAATCAACAATAGAAAAATACTAATTGATTAATTTAATAAAATAATATTTTACATTTTAGAAATAAAATATAAGATCGTAAGAATTATAAAAAAAAGGAGCTTCACTTTTAAGTAAAACTCCTTTTAGTTTAATAAAAAATGAACTTATTAAATTACTTCATCAAAATCATTCGTTTGATGTTGGTATAGTCTGGAGTTGTGAGTTTATAAAAGTATATTCCGCTTGGTAAATCTACGGCATTGAACTGTACACGGTATTTACCAGCTCCAAGATTTGTCTCTATCAATGTCCTTATCTCTCTACCAAGTATGTCATATACCTGTAACTTTACATCCTGTGTCTTTACTATGTCAAATTCAATTGTTGTTACCGGATTAAATGGATTTGGAAAGTTTTGATACAGTTTATATTCCTTTGGTATCTCTGTACTAATGTTCTGAACTGATGTCACCTGTAACCAGCGTGCAGTTTGAACTATAGGATTAATTATGCCGTTCGGTCTTGTTACAACAGTGTCAAAACCAGAACTATCAGGACTTGTGTATGAACCTACTCCTGAACCAGTCCAACCCCTGAATTGATATGTTTGATTATTATAATTTACAAATCTTCCTGTTACTCCAAAAGTAAAGGCTGTTGCGGAATCATAAAACACATTACCACCGAAAGTGTTACCTATAGAAGAATTCATTATCAACTTAAACTGAATTTTATAGAATGCAGTAAGTGAGATGTTATTGTTAACAGTAATCGTATGAGTTGTATCGCCATTATCAGACCAGTTCTGGAAGACATACTGGGTTCCACCAACAACTTTTGGGCTTAATGCCTGAACTGTAACATTTGAACCTGTTACAAATACAAGTGTCTGTTTGGTATTAAATTGTGTCCCATTTACTTTATATTCGCATACTCCTTCTCTATTCGTGCCGATAGTTAATGTATTAACACCTACATAAAGAATAATACTTCTTTTATGTACAGGTGCTCCCATCGTTCCTCTACCGGTTACAGTAACATAATAAGCTTTAGGTGGAACTGATCCCTGAATTTTTGCTTTAAGGTAAACTGAGTCGGGAAAGGTAGTGATTGAATCTTTTCCATTAATAAAATTAAGTATTATTGAACCGGAGGTAGGAAGTGTATCAAGCGTAGAAGTAAAGCGAACATTATCATCAAAAGGACCTCTTATAGCAGGGACTTTAATGGTAAAAGTTGCGGAATCATTACCACTATGTAAAAATGCAGAATTTGGATTTGCAAGCATAGCGAAATCTGGACTATAAGCAACAAAACTCCCCATATTATTAAATCTTGCATCAGTCCATACATTAATTGCAGTTTTGCCAATACTGGAGTTTCCAATGTAATCACCAATATAGTTAGCCTGATTTTGACCCTGTCCAACAGCCATATTATTTGGGTTAAATTGAACGTCACTAACTTTATTATTTATAAATGTATTACCCCCGTTAGTTGAAGTTCCACACCACATCTCAGTAAGGAGGTTTCCTGAGGGATCATTACGTGAATCGTACCAGAAAACATAAACTCTTCCAGTTCTGCTATCGACTGTAATTGCAGGCATCCATTGGTCTGTTGTGGTTGCATCATCATTAACTCTTATGGCAGAACTCCAATTTAGACCATAGTTTGTAGATTTAACGACAAATATGTCTGCATTATCAGGTCCAGCAGGATTTGCAGCAAAGGCGATATAAACTGTTCCTCTTGTTGATGTCCAACTATTGTCGACAGCCATTCGCGGGAAATTATCAGTTCGAATACAGTTTTTAACAGTGTATCTACCATAACAAATAACTCCAGGTCCAGCCATTGAAGAAGGAGTACTTACATAAGACCAGGTTAGTCCACCATCAGAAGAACGATAAAGTATTATTGAACCCCCAGAAGTACAGGCAAAGTAAATATAACCACCCGGTATATTAACATTAGGACCTGCTGCAACATAGGCACCTTGATCACCGCTAAGAGTAATAGGGGATGACCAGGTCTGACCTCCGTCAGTACTTCTAACCACACACATTCCAGTTGAGCCAAACTGACGCCATCCAACAAAAAGGTAGTTTGAATAAGGACCACCAGACTGAACAGCTGTTATCCAGGGTTTATCACCAAGCCCAGCTGTCGAAGAATAAGCACTTGAAAACATTGACCACGTAACCCCTTTATCTGTTGATTTACCAACAGCTGCACCATATTCAGAACCATTTTGATACATTTGAAGATAATAAACATTCCCAAGACTATCATAAGTAACAACAGGGTCTCCAATAACAGAATAACCAGGGAAGTTTGGATACCCCTTTATCCAGTTTACACCATCAAGAGTATAATAAAAATTATTGATATTATATGCACAGACACTATTTAGCGGATCTTTTGGATTAGTAGCGATATATGGTTCTCCAAAATCTGTTCCAAGCCAGAAATTATCAAAACCATTAACTGTATAAGTTGTGCTTTGTGTACCTAAAGGTGAAAATTGATAACCCTGTGGTACTTTTACTCTTGATTGCCAGTTTGCATCATCTACCTGTTGAGCTTGCAATGTAACAGATATAGCAAGCAACATAATAATTAATAATTTTTTCATAATTATAAATTAATTTTAATACTTTGCAATAATTTAAGTTATTTCAGAAGAAAATAAAAGGAGAAATGTTTTTGTCTTAAATTAAAATTAGAATTTATAAGTTAAGATGTATCAAATAAATTTAAAACTTTGAACTACATTAAAAGAAAGACATAATATAAAAAATAAAGGAAAAGGCGCCCTTAATCTTAGAGGACGCCTTAATAATGGAAAAGAAAAAATTCCGTCTTCTATACGAGATTCTATTTTATAAGCATCATTCTTTTAACCTGTGTAAATTTAGAGGTGGTCATCCTGTAGAAGTATACTCCACTTGACATTCCGGAAGCATCAAAACTAAATTGGTAATAACCTGCAGTTAGCTTTTCATTAACAAGTGTTGCTATTTCTTTGCCAAGTATATCATACACTTTAATAGTTACGAAATCATTTTCAGGAATTGCAAACTTAATATTTGTAATTGGGTTAAATGGATTAGGATAATTTTGGTTGAGTTCATAGACTTTCGGTAGCATATTAGATATTTGGGTTACTCCTACACTTGCATACTTGTTTCTTGCAATGTTTGTTTTATTTATTAAATCAGTTCTATCATTACCCTTTAAAATTGCAAATCCAACAGTTATTGATTGATTTGCAGGAACATTAAAAGGACCAACAGCAAGTGTAAAAGCATTTCCACCGGGACCAAGTGAATCATTATATATTCCACTACTAAGAGATTCCCATTTTTCTTGTGTTGTAAAACCATTAAGCACCTCTGTAGAAGTTAATGCTTTAAAATTAACATTCTGATTTGTTGTCATCAAAGCAACTCCAAGGAATGGATATGGAGTATTTGTGTTATAGGTATAACCAACTTTGTTTATAGCATCATATCTTGTTATATTACCACTGTTAAATACTTGATTTGGTGAGAAGAATGTAAAGATACCAACATACATATTGCTGATTTGAGATGAATTTGTATTCTTGATATTATACTTCAACAAAATGTAATCTGAGTCATTAACTCCGGTAAAGGCATAGCTATCGAGATTAACTTCAACTCCAATTTTATTTGTACCAGCTCCATCATCGTTAAATTTAGTGTTTCCGTCCTGTGCAGAAACAGTTCCGGGTTTTGTAAGGGTATAGGACTTTAAGCCAACAAAATCCGTATCCGATTGATTTGCAGGTGCAATACCTCTTCTACTAACATCAGATACCTGTGTATTACTGATACCAATCATTAAACCGGATTCATATATATTATTCAAGGTTCCGTTATATAAAAGTAGTCCATTTCCGTAAGCTTGAGCTTTTTTCCCTATAGCTCCATCTCTTGTCATTGACAGTTTGAGATTGTTTACATTATGTGTTGCAAAGCCCTGTCTGAATGTTACTGTGAAAGTATTTGCGTTATTGTCAGTATAACAGGTTGCACTGTTAACTACTTTAAAAGTTACCGATTTATCAAAAGTGCAGGAGTTTTTAGCTTTAACACGGAAAGTGTTTGTAAGGGGGGTGGAAAAGTTATTAAATGCAGGAACGTTTCCTACATAAACGCTGTCCTGTACAATTTCAACATCAGGGTCTGTTGTTGATAGCCTGAGTGAAACATTAGTTCCTGCAATATGTGCATTCTTAAATGTAATAGCAATTGGTATTATTTCATTCACATCATAAACTTTATCATTGTTACCATATAGTGAATCGTTATGAGTGACAGAAACTATTCTTAAAACTGGTACATCAGATAATGATTTAAAAGCATTAACTCTACCACTACCTAACAAACCTACATAAGAAGGATTAAGATTGTAAATACTATCTACAGCAAGTTGCAATCTGTCAACAACTTGTTGCGGTGTCCAGGTTGGGTATTTTGAACGAATAAGAGCAACAGTCCCGGATGTAATAGGAGCAGACATTGATGTGCCATCCCAGCTTGCATAAGAATTATTATAAACTGTACTTAAGATGTTTTGACCTGGTGCACATACATCAACAGTACTGTGATAGTTTGAGAAAGTTGTCTTTATATCATTTTCATTTGTTGCTGCAACTGAAACAACATTATCGTATGAAGCAGGATATCTTGCCCAGTTTTGTCCGATTCCATTAGCATCTCCGTTACCGGCAGAGGCACAAATCACAGTTCCGTTAGCCCATGCATTATTAACAATAGTTTGGGTGTATGAACTATAATATGAACTGCCATAACTGCAATTAATAACTTTTGCACCATTTTGATAACAATATACAATCCCATTATCGGTATAATAAAGTGATGATTCGGGATTGACGTCATCTGTATGTTTTGTGAACATCAATTTTACTTTAAATCCTATTCCAGCTCCATGAATTCCGTTATCAGCGACCTGTGATGCACAGCCTCCAACATGGGAACCATGTGGATTTCCGTTTGGCATTATACTCGGATCATTATCTCCATAATAAAAATCCCAACCTCGCCAGTCATCAATATAACCATTACCATCATCATCAATTCCATTAATAGGTTCATTCCATTTAATTCTCATATTAGCTGCAAGATCAGGATGATCAAAATCGGTTCCTGTATCAACAATGCCTATTATTACATTTGTATCTCCGCGATTAATATCCCACGCTTGCCACGAATTAATTTTATTTATATGCCATTGACTGAGAACCATTGGATCATTTGGAATATAATCAGCATCATAAACAAAGCTTGGTTCAGCCCAATCAATCAAATTAGAAAATTTGTTTTTAATTATTTCTGCTAAATCAAAAGGATCAATTGCTTTATTGTAACTTATAGTAAATATTTTAGCAATTTCCTCATCACCAATTTTTCTTTTTGCAATGTTAGGATTTAATGGATGTCGCTGCCAGACTTTAGTTATCTGATATTCTGAAAGAAATGCATCAAGCTCAGGTATTCCTAATGAAAATGTAGAAAAATTGTTTAATTGTTCTTTAAACTTGATGTTTACCTTTCCAACCTCATATTTTTTTTCAAAACCACGATAAATAACTTTTCCGTTTTCTATTATTCTATACTCTCCTAAATCTTTGAAACTCATAAACGGAAAAGTCAGAAGTGAAATCATAATTACCAATATGAAATATTTCATATTGGCATTTTTAAAAATAGTTTTTGTTTTCATATTAATTTTATATTAAGTTTATAAAAACTTTTTAAATATATAAATAATTCCTCCTCATTGAGGAGCTCTTTACCCATAATGCAGCATAATAAATTTAAGTAATATAATTTAAAATTAAAATATAATCAAAAACTTTCAAGTGCAAAGGGGACTTCTATATAAGTACCTGGAAGAAGAAATTCGGATTAAAAAGGACTAATAGAATTAATGTTTGAAATATAAGTTGTTTAGTTATTGTTCAGGAAAAAATATTAAAGGTTAAAGTCAACACAGTAAAAAAATGAACATGAACAGTTATGTATGTTTCATAAGCTGCAAAATATTTTGCTATCTGTAGAGCGGGATCAAAAATAAGAACATATATGGAAAATAGATAATTCAGCTACTAAGGAAAAGTGAGAGATAAAGAAAGCAGAAATAATAAAATAAATGGGAAGGAAAAGAAAATTTGGTAACATAAATGCTAAAAAAAACAGATGAAAAATTAAAAACTAAATATAAATTTAAAGAAAAAATGCATAGATGGATACATACGAATAATCCAATAGAAAGATATTTTAAAGAATTGCGTAGAAGAATAAAAGCGATTGGAATATTTGAATCAATAAATAGTGCAGATAGATTGTTTTTAATGATAGAATCAATAAATCAAAGACGAGGTTCTCAACCCTCATTTCCTGATTTAAGATTTACACACTAAATGCAACTTTATCAGTTTTTAAATGAAAAAATTTCAAGTTGAAATAAATACTAATCATTAATATTTTAAATTTAAATAGTTATTAATATAAACAGAGTAATCAATTATTAATCAATAGTCTATGAAAAGATTAATACTTTTTATTATTTTTTTGGGGTTTTATAAATTTACTTATTCCCAAATAATAGAAGAATGGAAATCAGAATCAATGAGTAATGGAGATGTTCCAAAATGTATCAAACATAATCCAAAGTATAACTTCACATTAAATAATTTTCTGAGAATAAAAATTGGTGGTAAATGTGATGCAATAATTAAATTAATTAATTATAATACAGGAGAGTGTATAAGAATCGTTTTTGTAAAAGCAAATAATGAATATGAAATGAAATATATACCCGAAGGTAAATACTATGTAAAAGTTGCTTTTGGAAATGATTATAAGGTTTTAATTGACTCTTTTGGTTGTCAAGGTAGGTTTTTTAATAATACGACCTTTTTTCAGGGAACTGAAATTTTAGATTATTTTCTAATTAAAATTGGTAACAAAATACAGGTCCCAAGTTATGAAATTATACTAGAAACCAAAACCAAAGATAAGAAAAATAGGTTTCATACAGAGAAAATTACTGAGGAAGAGTTTTATAATGAGTGATAAAATTACAATTCTATTTGTATTTGACTCTTTTAGGAAAAAAGAAATGTGTAAAATTAGCTTTTTAAATTTCGACTGCCTGGTTTTGTAACTGGAATCTTAGAAAGCCAATCCGGCAAGTTATCAGGAGGATATTTTTCAATTTCGACTTTTGCAAGTGATACCTGTTTTACTCCAAAATCAACTTTTCCACCCGACCGATCAATAATATAGCCGACACCAACAATTTTTGCTTTTTTCTCTTTTACGATTTCAATTATTTCAAAAACACTACCACCTGTTGTAACCACATCTTCACAAACGAGTACATTTTCATTTTCATAAATATCAAAACCTCGTCTTAATGTCATTATGTTATTTTCCCGTTCAGCAAATATTGTTCTTGCATTTAACAGCCTACCTATTTCTGTAGCCAAAACAATTCCACCTACAGCAGGGGATATTACCACATTAATATCAAGATTTTTGAAGTGTTCTGCAATCTCTTTTGCAAAAAGTGTATTATAAGTTGGATATTGTAAAACCTTTGCACACTGAAAATAATGAGGGCTATGGTAACCGCTTGTCAATATGAAATGACCTTCAAGCAATGCACCTGTCTGACGAAATATCTCAAGCACTTTTTCTGATGATATCATAAATATTTTGAAAGTTTAACTTTTTGTACATTAGAGATTTTTCTCCCAAGAAAACGTTCACTGATTTCCCTGAAATTATTGGGGAAATCTGTTACAAAATATTTATGCCAGCCTTTTTTCTTTCTATTGCTTAAAAGACCTTTTGATTCAAGAATTTTCTTTACTTCTTTTGCGGTTTCTTCACCAGAATCAACAAGTTGGATTTTTTTACCTACAACTTTTTGTATAGTATTTTTAAGAATAGGGTAGTGTGTACATCCAAGAATCAGTGTGTCAATATTTTTGTCATCAAAATAAGAAAGATATTCTTTTGCTGTAAGATATGCTATTTTATTATCTGTCCAGCCATCTTCAGCAAGTTGAACAAAAAGGCTACAGGGCTGAGAATAAACATTTATTGACTTATCAATTTTTTTTATTTGTTTTATGTAGGATCTGCTTTTAATTGTTCCCATTGTACCAATTACACCAACATTTTTATTCCTTGTTTTTTCAATAGCACCTCTTGCTCCCGGTTCAAGTACACCAACAACAGGAACTTTTGAAATTTTCTTTAAGAATGGTACAGCAACTGAAGAGGCTGTATTGCAAGCAACAACTACCATCTTAACGCGTTTTGAAAGCAGAAATTTTAATGATTCAACAGAGTAAACTATTACAGTTTCTTTTGATTTAGTTCCGTAGGGTAGGCGTGCAGTATCTCCAAGATAAATGATGTTTTCATTTGGAAGTAATTCAAATAAAGCTTTAGCAACTGTTAACCCACCAATACCTGAATCAAAAACACCAATAGGTCTTGAACTTAAACTCTTTTGCTTCACGTTTTTGATTCCAATTTAATCATATTAAGTTTTTTATTAAATATAAATCGTAAAGAGACTTATAATTTATAATTTTTCAAAAATATAATATGTTAAATATCCATAAGGGGATTTTATGAATTTATTTTTAGAGTTTATTAAGGTAAATTACATCAGTTCAGACTATATGATAGAGATAAAAAATTTGAAAAAATCTTTTGGTGATAAGCAAGTTTTGCGGGGGATTAATCTTACTGTTAATAAGGGAGAAACGATGGTTATCATTGGTCGTAGTGGTTGTGGCAAGTCGGTTTTACTCAAACATATTGTCGGGTTGCTCAAACCAGATGAAGGTGAGCTTTATGTTGAAGGTCAAGATGTTGTAAAAATGAAACGTAAGGAACTTTACGAACTTAGAAAGAAATTTGGATTTTTATTTCAGGGATCTGCTTTGTTTGACTCTATGACTGTGGGCGAAAATGTAGGATTGTATCTTACAGAAAATACAAAAATGACAAAGAGCGAAATATCTGCTGTAGTTGCTGAAAAACTTGAACTTGTCGGTTTACCCGGTACAGAAAATCTTATGCCTTCAGACCTTTCAGGTGGTATGAAAAAACGTGTTGCTCTTGCCCGTGCTCTGGCAAGCAATCCTGAATATATACTTTATGATGAGCCAACTACTGGACTTGATCCTGTGATGAGTGATAATATAGATGATCTAATTAAGGAGCTTTCTGAAAAATTGCATGTTACCTCTATTGTTGTTACTCACGATATTTTTAGTGTTTATAGTGTTGCTTCACGCGTTGCAATGGTTGAAAATGGTATAATTTACTTTGATGGAAAACCTGAGGAACTAACGCAAACTGATGATGAAGTAATCCGTAATTTTCTTAAAAGGACAGAAAAGCATCTCTAATCTTCAATAACCTTTGAAATTATTCCACCACCTATTACATCATCGTCTTCATAAAATACTGCTGATTGACCGGGTGTGATTGACTTTTTAGGTTGAAGAAATTTTACTCTGATTTGTGTTTCATCAATTTGTTCAATTACTGCAGGCGAAGCGGAATCCTTATATCTGACTTTCACATCTGCAGGGAATTGTCCCTCAATTTTAGGGTATTTAATTAAATTTATATCTCTTGCGATAAAAGTATTGTGAAAAAGTCCTTCTTTATCATCAAGGTAGATAATGTTATTTTCAGCATCTATCCGTGATACATATACAGGTTTTCCAAGTGAAACATTTAAACCGCGTCTTTGTCCTATTGTGTAATAAGGATAACCCTGATGTTCACCGACTTTTTTACCTTTGTATATAATATCACCGTTTTTAATTGCTTTCATTTTTTCAGGGACTCGTATTTCAAGTAGTTCACGGTAATTATCATTGGGTACAAAACAAATTTCCTGTGAGTCTGGAGTATCTGCAGTTTTAAGTCCAAATTCACGAGCTATTTGACGAATTTCAGATTTGGTATAATTTCCAAGTGGAAGAATAGTTTTGCTGAAAGCAGATTGTGATACCTGCCAGAGTGCATAAGACTGGTCTTTTGTTTTATCTTTTGCTACAGAAACTATATATCTCTTAATATTTTCATCAAATCTTAATTTTGCGTAGTGCCCTGTTGCAATATAATCTGCTCCAAGTGCTTGAGCTTTTTCAAGGAGCGCACCCCATTTAATTACTTTATTGCAGAGAACACAAGGATTTGGTGTATTACCTGATAAATATTCATTGATAAAATTTGAAATAACTGTTTCATTGAATCGTTCTGTAAAGTCGAGAGTATAATGTGGAATGCCAAGTTTCATTGCGACGTTTCTTGCGTTGTAAATTGCTTCAAGTGAACAGCATCCAGAATCCTTTTCTGGAAAATCTTCATAGCCCCAAGTTTTAAGAGTTATTCCTATTATATCATAACCCTCTTTTTGCAATAATAAGGCAGTAACTGAGGAATCAACTCCTCCACTCATTGCAACAACTACTTTTTTGTTTTTCTTTTCCATCACTTCATATAACAAGATTCAACTTCAACTAATTCCTGATAATCATTTCTTCTCTTGAGGCTCCTGTTGAGATAAAAGAAATCTTAGTATTAATGAAGTTTTCAATAAACTCTACAAATTGATGAAATTCAGTTGGAAATGAATTATAGTCCTTGAATTGATTTATATGCGTTTTCCAACCTTTGAAAGATTTATATACAGGTTTACAATTATTAAGGAAATCTACATAAGGAATAAAACGGGTAAATTTTAGACTATTATTTTCGTAAGCAACACAAACCTGAATTTCATCAAATTCGTCGAGAACATCTGCTTTTGTAAGGACAATTTCTGTAACACCGTTTATTTCACAAGCATATTTAAGTGCTACAAGGTCAAGCCAGCCACATCTACGGGGTCTGCCAGTTGTAGCTCCAAATTCCACTCCGAGTTTTGCTATTTTTTTGCCATAATCATCAATAAGTTCAGTTGGGAATGGACCCTCTCCAACTCTTGTTGTATATGCTTTTACAACTCCAATTACTGAATTAATTTTCAAGGGTGGAATTCCGCTACCTATGGAAGCACCACCTGCTGTTGGATGTGAAGAGGTAACATAGGGATAAGTACCAAAATCAATGTCTAAAAGTGTTCCCTGAGCGCCTTCAAGTAGTATGTTTTTCTTGTCGTTAAGAGCATTATGGAGAAGTTCAGTAGTATCAGTGATAAATTTTCTATACTCAGAAAACTTTCTTATCTGGTCACGAAAAACTATAATAGGTTCAAGCTCATTAAGTTCGTCACTATATGGGAAAATTCTTTTAAGATAGTTTAAATTTCGTTCAATTTTATTATAGAGAACATCTTCATTTCTAAAATCATAAAATCTTATACCACTTCTTGCATATTTGGAATAATAAGCTGGACCAATTCCACGTTTAGTTGTTCCTATTTTTTCAGATGTGCTTTCATTAATTGCATCAATTATCTTATGATAGGGGAGTATCAGATGAGCACCCTCGCTTAAAAAAAGTCGTCCATCAAGTTTTATACCTTCATTTTTTAGTAAAGAAATTTCATCAAGTAAAGCATCAGGATCTACAACTGTTCCGTTTCCTATTACACATTTTGTATGTTCAGTAAAGATACCTGAAGGTATAAGATGTAAGACATATTTTTTGTTATTAAACACGATGCTATGACCTGCATTTGCACCCCCCTGATATCTTACAACAAAATCATACTGAGGGCTAAGGATATCTATAACTTTACCTTTTCCTTCATCACCCCATTGAAGACCTAATAAAACTGTTATTTTGTTTGTCATAGTAAATAAAAAATGCCACTCTTTAAATTAAAGTGGCAATATATAAATTTTGTTTATTAAAATTTATCAATATCAAAAACCTTATCCAGTCGGGTTATTTGAAAGATTTCTTTTAATTTATCATTAAGATTGAGAAGTTTAAGGGTACCTTTAGTAGCATTGATTTTTGTTAACAAACTAATCAATACACCAAGTCCAGAACTATTTATAACTCGTACTGAACTCATATCAATTGCAATATTGTTATGTCCTGAAGCTATTTCAGAAGATACAATTTCTTTGAGTTCGGAAATATTAGAAAAACCAACTTCCTGTTCAAGAATTTGAATTTCTACGAATGATTTATTATTGATTTCTATTTGTTTTTTTGTATATTGCAAGGGAATTAATTTACTTTGCCTTTTTTGAGTAAATGATGTTTCCAGTCAACAACTATTGCACTTGCAACAAACACAGATGAGTAAGTACCAGTTATAATACCTACAGCAAATGTAAATGAGAAACTTCTTAATACTTCTCCACCAAAAAGAAGAAGTACGATGATTGTTAAAAACACAGTACCACTTGTAATAACAGTTCTGCTAAGAGTGGCATTAACAGATTTATTCATAACGTTTTCAATATCTTCGTTCTTATATAGTTTGATATTTTCCCTGATTCGGTCAAATATAATAACAGTATCATTAACAGAAAAGCCGATAAGTGTCAGGAACGCTGCAAGCATCGTAGAATTAAGTTCCAGACCAAGTCCCGGTATTAAGGCATGAAAAATAGCAACTGCAGAAATAGTTATTAATACATCATGGAATAATGCAACCACTGCACCAACAGCATAAATGAACTGGAATCTGAAAGCGAGATAAATTAAAATACCAATTAGAGATAAAATTACTGCCATTAAGGCATTTTGTGTTAATTCTTTTCCTATTTTAGGCCCTACTTTATCAATTCGGAGAACTTGGAAGGGATTATCGGGAAGAGATTTTTTTAAAGCTTCCTGTATTTCTTCTGAAACTTTTGTTCCTTCTTTTTGTATAGGAGTCCTAAGGAGCAAATCTTTATCAGAACCCATAGTTTTAATTTCCATTCCACTATAACCCGCATTATCCATAAAACTTCTAATTGTATGGACGTCGACCTCTTTTTCAAATCTTATTTGTAGTTCAGTACCTCCTAAGAAGTCAATGCCTCGAGGTATTCCTTTAATGAATAGTGTTATAAGCCCTATAACTATGATTGATAATGATACAAGGTAAAAGATTCTTCTTTTTCCTAAGAAATTAATGTTTGTGCTTTCGAATAGTCTCATTTCTCAGTTTTACTTTAATTTTTCGTTTATAAAGTTATCAGCCAAAACTGACTTTTTTGCCTTTTTCAAGCATTATATCAAAAATAAAGTGTGTAATAACTATTGCTGTAAAAAGATTCGAGCCGATACCTGCAAGTAATGTTACAGCAAACCCTTTAATTGGTCCTGAACCGTAGATATAAAGTACTATACCTGTGATTACACTTGTTAAGTGTGAGTCTATAATTGCTGAAAAGGCTTTCTTATAACCAATTTCAATTGCTGTTTTTAAAGGTTTCCCTGTTCGCATTTCTTCCCTAATACGCTCGAAGATAAGAACATTTGTATCCACTGCCATACCAAGAGTTAAAATCAATCCAGCTATACCGGGTAGTGTTAAAGTAGCTTTAAATACTGCCATAATTCCCATTACAAATAACACGTTAATTAACAGTGCAAGGTCAGCAACAGAACCTCCAAACTGATAATAAACTATCATAAAAAGTGCAACCATAAAAAGTGCAATTATTGAAGATAGAATTCCTGTCCTAATAGAGTCTTCACCAAGCGATGGACCTATGGTTCGTTCTTCAATCCTTCTCATTGGAGCTGGAAGAGCACCGGATTGTAAAACGATAGCAAGAAGTTTTGCCTCTTCAAGAGAGGGCATACCTTCTATCATTGAATTTCCTCCTGTTATTTTCGTTTTAATAACAGGAGCCGAATAAACAACTCCATCAAGAACAATTGCACAACGTTTGTTAATATTTGCACCTGTAATTCTTGCCCAGTCAGCAGTACCTTCACTGTTCATTTCCATTGAAACATAAGGTCTGTTGTTTTGTTGATCAATTGTATATCGAGCATCAGTAATGACAGAACCTGTTAATTCAGGTTCCTTTTTTAATATGTACATTATCTTATACTTTTCCCCTTTATCAGGGATTTCTTTATAAGACCATGCAAAAATTACATCGTTAGGAATAACAGCTTTGATTTCATCTTTTTTCAAAATAGCTTCAATTTTCTTGATATTAGTTTCACTGGCTACAAGTCCACCATAACGGTATGAAAGTTCAGGATCAAAAAGACTTGTAAATGGAGTAGGTCCCTGCGTTGTATCCTGAGCTGTTGTAGTGTCTGTTAAATTAGAAGTATCTGTTTTGTTAGCAAGGTTTGTATCTTTCTTAGTTGTCTTTGAAATTTTAGAGGTATCCTTTTTAGTCTTTTCTTTTGAATCCTTTTTATCCTTTGAAACTATTTTTGATGTGTCAGTTTTTGTTGTTTTATCTTTTAATGTTGTATCAGTTGTCTGTTGTAAATTTGAAGCAAAAAATGATGTATCCTGTAATTTTGCAAGTGCTTTATCAATATCTTTTAAAATACGAATTTCCTGTTCACCTTCTTTTAGTAAATGGAAAGTTAAAAGGGCAGTTCCTTCAAGAAGTTTTACAACATCCTGAGGATTACTTACACCCGGCAATTCAACAATAATTCTATTTCCACCAACCTTCTGAATTTGAGGTTCGGCAACGCCATACCTATCAACACGATTTCTTATGACTCCAATTGCTCTATCAACAGCGTTGTCAATAGCATCGTTTAGTTTTCTTTCAATTGTAGATTCATCATCTGTAAGCTCACCATAATAATTTTTAAGTGTCAGGTTATTTTCAGCAAGTTTTGCCTTAAAAGCGTCGAGAACATTCCCACGTGTTGAATCAGATAATCCTCTAAGGTCATTAAGGATTTTTTGTAGCAATTGGTCATCCTTCTTCTTGGAGATATCTTCCAGTAATTTGATAACATCAACTTCCAATACAACGTACATTCCGCCTTTAAGGTCAAGTCCTAATTTAATCCTGCCATCACGGGCACTTTTTATTTTCTCATAGTTTTTTTCCACAAAATTTGCACTATCTTCACCGTGCAGAGTGCTCAGCTCCTTTGATAGCTGATAATCTCTGTATGTTGGGTAAAGATAATAGAGTGCCATCAGAATTAGCACAACGGTCAAAATAATTCTTGTTAGGTTCTTCTTCAAAGCTATCTCCGTATATTAATTAAAAATTATTTCTTAAAAATGAATTTCTTGAAAAAATACAAATTTCAAAATACCTTTATTATTTTCTAAAGTCAATGAAGTAAATTAAACCCGAATGATAATAAAATTTTAACTCTTAGAAGTAAAATTTTAAAAGCGAAACCTAAAAATATGCTTAATCACAAACAAAATATGCCCATAAAACAGTGAAAGTGTTAAATTTGAGTAACTAAAAATTTAATTATTTGATTTAAATAGCAAAAAGAAGCATAACCTTTCCAATGTAAATAAATAATTTATAATTAAGTGATTATTTATAAAGTTGTGAAAGAAAAGGGTTTTACTTAGATTAATTACATTAGTTAAAATTTAAGGTCGTTTTTTGATAAAATACAGAAAATTAAACCCATGCGAAATTTAATTTTAGCTTTTCTTGTTTTGAATATTATTTTTTTTGAATCCTGTTCAAAACAAGATAAAACAAATTTAACAGAATCAAATATACTTACTCAATGGAGCATTCCTGCAGCTAATCTATACAAGTATTACTATGGACAAAGGGAAGGATTTAATGTATGGATCGTAGATGGGGAGTTTGTAAGAAGATATTACTTTGATGAATTTGTATATGGTGGAAATGGAGAACGCTATACATTTATCCCTCCCGATGAAATATGGATTGATAATGCTATTAATTCGGCAGAATTTGAATATACCCTTCGACATGAAATAAATGAATTTTTACTTATGAAAAGTTTTCAGATGAGTTATTATGACGCTCACGATTCGTCATTGTCATTAGAACAAGAACTCCGTCATTATGATTTTTCAATGTGCAGGACAAAAGAAAAAACACTTCCACTGGTGGGTACAATTGATTTTGATTCAGTTAAAGAAATTCCATCATTGCCGAATAAAATTAGATTGAATGGAATATATAAAGCTTTTGTTAAAAAGCTTGATAGCATTGAAGTATGGATTGTAGATGGAGGTAAAATAAGACGTGAAATTTATCCTGATTTCGGTTACAGTGGAAATGATCTTGCATATTCATTTATTCCCCATTGTGAAATTTGGATAGATGATGCTGTTAGCTGCCAGCAGATGGAATATTCAATCCAGCTTGAAGTAGTCGAAAGACAAAAACTATATGAGAAAAATTCTTATGATGACTCTTATGAAGCAGGAAAAAAGTCCTTAATTACTTTATTTGCTAAAAATGATAGTTTAATCAAAAGTAAAAAGCTACCTGAGAAACCTATTTCTGCTTTTCGTGATACAGGAGTTTCAATATTGAGAAATTAATAAAAAACTTTTTCAAGGAATAAACCTGATGGGGGCGCTGTATATTTTGTAAGTTCTGTAGAAGGATTTTTTAAATAGAACTTGATATCTTCAGACAGAAGATTTCCTCTACCGACCTCAACAAGTGAACCAACGATTCTTCGAACCATCTTCCAGAGAAAATGAGAAGCTTTTATTCGTAAAAAAATTTTTTCTTCTTTTTCAGTAATTGTAATATCTTCAACGAATACAAGAGTTGACTTTTCAAGAGTATCTTTGTCAGCAAACGAAGAAAAATCATTCATTCCTTTAAATAATTCTGCTGTGTTTTTCATTAAATCTACATTCAATTTATCTTTAATCCACCAAACATATTTTTTTTCAAATGCCGTTCGACGTTTTGAGATAACATAAAGATATTGTCTTGATTTAGCTGAATGACGCGCATGGAAATTCAACGGGGCTTTTTCTATTTCAAGAATGTTTATATCGGAAGGTAATAAATCGTTTATTTTCATCTTAAGTGCTTCAGGAGCCAGCATCGTTTCGCATTTGAGATGGGCAACCTGTTCGAGAGCATGCACACCTTTATCGGTTCTACCTGAACCAATTAATTCTATGAACCTGTTTGTACCTTTTGTTGATGCAAACACTTCTTTTATATGTTTAATCAATGTACCCTGAACAGTTTTTGCATTTTTTTGTTCCTGCCAACCTGAATAGTTAGTTCCACAATATTCAAGATATATTTTAAAGTTTCTCATCTTCAACAAAAAATTAATTTGTCAGATATGAACTAATTTCTTCAAAATTTAATGTTTTTCCATATTTATCAATATAGTCAAGTAGTTTACTGTAATGTACATCCTGTTCAAGTATTTTTTTATCACCTACAACAATAAGATGTTCCTTAGCACGTGATACAGCAACGTTTAATTTTCTTTCAACATTTTGAGTATCATTATATATAGATTGTATCATCTTTGCCTGACTAATATTTTTAAAGGCGAAACTTATAATTATAACATTACGTTCACTGCCTTGAAATCTCTCTACGGTATCAACTGTAATATCCTGAGTTTCGTTTTCAAGATAATTTTTTATTGCTGTAATCTGTGCGCGGAAAGGAGTTATAATTCCAATAAACTGTTTATATTTTAAATTTAATTTTTTTTGCTGGTATAAATGATAAAATTTCTTTGCAAGAACTGATACTAATTGAGCTTCTTTTTTATTAACCTTTTGTTGAAATGGTTCTGAAGGGACAGAGATAAAAACAAGCCTGTTTGTAAAGAGAATTTCGTCAAGTTCATCTAAGGCATAAATTAAGTTTAAATCTTCGTTCTGAAAATCTAATGCTTCTTTTAAAATCGAACCATAATATTGTTCATTTATAAATCTTGCAATATCTCTGTGCATCCTATAATGTTCTATAAGTGATGTGTAACATTTAGTCCATTTATGATGCTTTGCATTTTTTAATAACCTCGAAAATATTGACTCATTATAACTTTCAAGCACAATTTCTTTAAGCAAAGGGTCATTATTTAAAGTCTGCTCTTTACTTTGCACAACTACAGGTGGAAGTTGTTTTTCGTCTCCAATTAAGATAAAACGTTTTACTTTTGGTAAAATACCTAACAGATGTGGTTCAAGTAATTGAGATGCTTCATCAACTATTAGTGTATCAAAACTCTTTAGATTTAAAAGTTCAAAATTAGTAGAAAGAGAAGCCTGTGTTGATACAAAAACTTGTGTGTCTTCGATTTTTTTAGATAGTTCATCTAAAGTAAGTTTTTTAGCAAGCTCAGAAAAAAGAACAGTACTATCCTGACCTTTTCCAATTCTAATGTAATTTAGATTATCAATTTCTAAAAGTCTCGAACAAATTTCATCAACTGCACGATTTGTATATGCAATCAATAAAATATTTTCCTTCCTTTCATATAATTGACTTACAAGTTCTTTCATTATAACAGATGTTTTGCCTGTACCTGGAGGACCTTGAATAAGAAAATAATCCTTTGAGGATAATGCTAAACGAATAACCTCCTTTTGATGAGTTGAAAGTTGAGTTTTAAATTGAACCTGAACTGTTTCAAATTGAGGTTTCTTTCTACCAAGAATAATGTCACGTTTACTTTTATCTGAAGATACAAAAGTATATAAAAATTGGAATAGTGTAGTAAAAGAAGACTCTCTAAATTCGTGTTCTAATACCCAATGGTTGTAATTTGAAAGATATTCAGAATCTGTTAGTCTGTTGAGTAACTGTAACTTAATGTGTTTTTCACTGAATTCAACGATAAAACATTTCAATAGTAAAAATTTTGTTGGATCTGTATTATCACCATCATAGGGATAGAGTAAGGTTAGATCTCCTTCTCTGAAATCTGAAACTGGAAAAGCAGTTCCATCTTTTGAATGTAGTGTAAGAAATAAAGAATCATCTATTGATGTTATAACAAGATTATCAAGTATAGAAAAAGTGTCTTTCTTTTCAGTGATGGTTTTTTTCCATAATGAAGAATATCCATCTGATGAATATTCAGAACTACTATTGCCAATTTTTAGTTCAATTAGTTCACGTGCAAGAAATTTACAGAATCCGAAAAAGTATGATTTCTCAATCTTGTCAAGAGATTCAATAGTTTTATAAAAGTTTTTAACTTTTTCAATTAAATATTTTGGAATATTACATTCCTCTATATTTTTACTTTCGTTAATAATCTCGTGTAAATCACCATTAGCAATCCTGAATAAATGAGTAACAATAATATTTCTTACATCCATAGCTTGTTGTTGCTGGTAAATCCATTCAGTACCGGGATAAGCTCTTAGTGGTTTATCATCTGAAGAATAGCAAATGTAAGATTCTCCTTTCCGATTAGGGAAAACAGATTGTATTAATAAATCATAGAGAATTGTTTGGATTAAGTTGTTTTGCCACATAGCATTAGAAGGTGCTTTTCCACTTTTCAATTCTACAATTTCAATATGATTTACGTCATCTTGAGATATCAAAAGTAAATCAAGTCTTCCTTGAATTCCATATTTTGTTGATATGAATGCTGGTTCTATTAACTTTTTCTTTTTTAAAAAAAATTCTTTTTGGGCTTCTAATCTTTTATAATGGGATTCAACTTGGGCTTCTAATCTTTTATTTAGATCAGGAAGATTTGAATTTACTGAGGTAATTTTTGTGATTGAAAGTAAGTCTATCAACCTTGTCTTTAGTGCTTGTGAAAATACTCCATCAAAACTGAAATGAGGGTTTGTAAGAAGCTCATCAAAAATATAATTAATAATTGTACCCTTTAGTAATTCAAAAGAAGGTTCAGACTTTAAAAATTTTTTAAAAAGCGGCATAAATTGATACGCACCATTATTCTGAAAACATTCTGCGATTTCTGTTACATCTATAAGAAAATCTGGTTCTAAAACAATAATAGTCTTATTTGTAGTATGGTATTGAATACTTTGTGATGGATCAGGTCTTACTGCTGTTACATACAAATTAGTAAATGGTTCTAATGAGTGTTGAATTTTAGTCCAGTCAATTGAAGATATATTATTTAGCTTTTGTATATTCCGTTTGTCGTACCAGATATATAAAGTTATTAACCCTAAATCTGTGTGTTCACATTGAAGTGAGAGTTTCTTATAATTTTTATTTTCATAATAGTTGAGTATCCTATGAAATATTAGATAAAGATTTTCTGTTTGTTTGAATTCAACTTTTCTAAAAGATAATTCTTTGTTAGAAAACAAGTTCTGTAACGTAGAAGGTATTTCTTTCTGGCAAAAATATGATATGGCTTTGCATAAAATCTTTAAACATTGAAGTTCTTCTTCTAAAGAAGGTTTTAAATCAGGGTTATGAACTACCTGATTAGCAAACTGACGAAATTGTCTTAGTTCTTCAAAGAGTTCTTTAGGAGCATTTGTATAAGTATTAAAATAAAAAGCCTGCCGAGAATGTAATGTAGTAAAAATTATTTTTTCATCAGAGGTTAGTTCCTTGAAGAGAAGTTCCATAACAGAGCGGAATTTGGGTATACGCTCTTTGGGAGTAAGATTAATTTCTCCGTTTATTTCCTCAATTCTATCAAAATAAAAGTCTGCTTTTATTGAAGATATAAATTCCACTTTTTATAAACAAAAAATTATTATTCAATTTAGCAATTCTAACTGTAAGTTTCTATGAAGAGTAATAAAAAAAGCGACGAGACATTAGTTTTCCGTCGCTTTTTTTATTTATAATAATTTAAAACTGCAAATAATTACTTAAGCAACACCATTTTTTTAATTTCCTGAAAGTTTTCAGTTGTTAATTTGTAATAATAAATACCACTTGGAAGATCTGAACCATCAAAATTTATTTCAAAAGTTCCTGGATTATAAATATGATCTGTTAGAACTTTTATCTTTTCTCCAAGTATATTATATAGGGATATATTCACATAAGAACGTCGAGCAATACTGAATTCTATTTTAGTTGTTGGGTTGAATGGATTTGGATAATTTTGACCAAGACGAAAACTTGTTAAAACATTGGAAGAATTTTCCTCAATGGAGGTTATTTCAGACAGAGGCCTCTTACGTACATCACCCCCACCTGCAAGAACATAACCATTATTAGTAATTTCCAGAGCATAAATAGGCTTATCAGACCATAGCAGATTTTCATTCCTTTGAACCCATGTATTACCTAAATTTGTACTTACGTAAATACCTGTATTTTGTGTTCCTGCAATAACAGTGTTACCTTGTGCAACAATAGATTTTATTGTCTTATTATTAAGTGTCGTTTGTACCCATGTAACTCCAAGATCAGTTGAGAGATAGACGCCATATAAAGCAGTGCCTGCCCAAAGATTTGTTCCATTAAAGTATAAAACATTAACTGTCTTATTATTTAATGAAGTTTGAGTCCAGGTTAACCCCTGGTCTGTTGATTTGTATACTCCTGTATATGGAGTCCCTGCAAAAAGATTTGTTCCGGAATTAGCAAGTGTATAAACATATGTATTGTTTAAACCAATTTGTGTCCAATTAAGGCCTGAATTAGTAGATTTCCATACTCCATAACCACCAGTTGTCCCTGTTGATATTCCTGCAAAAATGGTATTTGATATAGTGGTGAAAGCGTAAACATAACTTGTTGGTAGTTGTGGCACTTGTGCCCATGTTATACCATTATCACTTGAACGGAAAATCCCAAATCCATAACTTCCAAAAAGTAATGTACTTGATACATATCCTAAACATTGAGGAGTTGGTAAATTTGAAGGTTGTGGTGGTAACCATGTAATTCCGTTGTCAGAGGATCTGAAAACTCTCTGACTTGCAGCAAAAATATAGCTTCCTGTTTTTAAGAAACTATTAACATAACTATTTAAACCTGTCCTTGACCAGTTAGATAAGTTTGTACTTGTCCATACACCACAAGAATCAACCAAACCTCCTGCTAATTTGGGAATACTTAAAACATATTTCGAGCCAGTATAAGCAATTTGACCGACTGTGTAACCAATGAATTGTTTTTGAGTCCAACTACTTCCATTATTTGTGGATAAGTAAAGACCATTATCTTGCGTTGAAGCTAAAAAATTATTTCCAACATGAAGTAAATAAAAAACCACCAAGTTTGATAAACCCATTGATGTCCATGTATTACCATTATTTGTTGAGTAATATACTCCTTGTCCTGCCGGACAAACGTAAATTGTATTTCCGTCATACATAATACCGTTAACTGTATAACCGTTACCCCAGTTTACAGTGCTCCAACTGTTGCCATTATCTGTTGATCTTAAAAGTCCTTGATTAAGAGTTCCAACAAATATATTTGATCCATTTACTCCTAAGGATGTTATATACAAAGTTACAGGAAAAGCAGTTTGAACCCATGAATTGCCGTAATCTGTACTATACCATAAACCCTGATTACTTGTACCAGCCCAAATTGTATTGCCGTACTTAGCAAGTCCCCAAACATAATCAGTTACATTAAGTGGCATTCTGATCCAATTCTGACCATTATTAGTCGAACGGTAAACACCAGAATCTGTCCCTGCAAATAGGTACGATCCAATCGATTCAAGGGCTACTACATCACGGTCTAATCTATATGTTATCCAGTTTTGACCCGAATTCGTAGATACACATATTCCAGCTACAAATCCAGTACAAAGTAAACCACTTTGAGTAACAATTAGTGGGTATTCACCTCCAGTATAAATTCCCTCTACAGGTTCCCATTGTGAAAAAGTAAAATTAGTTGAAATAATTAATGACAAAGTTACAAATAAATAAAACATAAATTTTTTATACATAATTTTTTTCTCCTTTGATTTTTATTTTAATAATAGAAGCTTTCTTATCAAAATGTAATCTTGAGTTTTCAATCTATAAAAATAAACTCCACTTGAGAATTTAGTGCCGTCAAATTCGATCTTATAATAACCTGCATCTACAAACCCTTTTTTTAATGTGGTAATCTCTTTCCCAGTTACATCATATAGGACTAAACTAATGTATTGTGGTTGCGAAATTCCAAACTCAATTGTAGTATAAGGATTTGTTGGATTTGGAAAATTCTGAGAAAGGAAATCTGAAGTTGGTGTTCCAATTATTACGTTACTTTGTAAATTATGAAATTGAGAAAAACCATTAAAATCTATTTGTTTTAATCTATATTGATATGTACCGGTTGTGAGGTGATTATCTGAAAAAGTATATTTTATAGTTGTTGATGAGTTGCCGTGTCCTTTTACAAAACCGATTGTTTGCCAGCTGTCATAAATTTGATTATTAAGAAATTTCCGTTGAATTTCAAAACCAGAATTATTTATTTCAAAGCTTGTAGCCCATTCAAGTAAAATATTATTATTGCTAAATTTATATGTAAAATATAACATTTCAACAGGTAAGGCTTCTTGATAATTCCGACGCCAGACTGAAAGTCCATTTGTTCCTGCATAAAGATAATTAGAAGTATCTAATGCAAGGGAGAAGACTTGGGGTGTGATATTAAAACCATCATTTTTTGTTGACCAATTTGCACCTCCGTTACCAGAATAATATATCCCAGCAGTAGTACCAGCAAAGATATTATTGTTAGAATAAACGAGTGATCTAATATTTTGCATCCCCATACCAGCTGAATCAAGCACCCAAGTAGTTCCTGAAAGATGATATAGCCCTACGATTGTTCCGGCAAAAAGATTAACATTATTGTTTAAAAATGTATTTACAGTAATATTAGCTGGTAATCCTGTATTAAAAACAGACCAACTTGAACCAAAATTAGTTGATCTATAGACTGTACCTAAATAAGCTCCTGCATAAAGAGTTGAACCATTGCCATAAACTGAATAGATATTAGTATTTGTAAGCCCACTATTTATGGCTGTCCAAACTCCTGCATCAGTTTGACGTTTATAAACACCACTTGAAGTACCAGCAATTACCAAAGAATCATAAGTGAAAAGTGCATTAACATTTTTTGCTCCCATTCCAACAGTATCAATAGTCCAATTTACCCCATAAGATGTACTCCAATAAACGCCTGTTTGTGTCCCTACGAGGATAACAGGATTTGGACTGTTATCTGATAAATGATATGCAAGGGTTCGTACTCTTATATCATTGAGTCCATTAATTCTTTGATTCCAGTTGACTCCATAATTAGTAGTAACAAAAACTCCATCATTTTGAGCTGCAGCAAAAAGATATTGGTTTACTTTTAACATTGATAGAATTATTGATGCATTTATTCCATCAGATGAAAAACTCCAGTTTTGACCTGAATTAGTTGTTCTATAAATGCCCCCACCAGCTTGCATTCCAGCATATAGGGTTGAAGATGAATAACCAGAAAGACACCCAATACTTGTAATAAGCAAACCCGAATTTAGTGCTGTCCAATTTGTACCATCATTTGTTGTTTTATATATCCCTCGAGATGCCTCACCCATAAAGACTATAGAAGGATTAAATGTATATAATCCATATACATAGTAATTTGATAAAGAACCTAAAGAATACCAATTTGCTCCACGGTTAGTTGTCTTATAAACACCTCCACCTGCTGTTCCTACAAAAAGGAAACGAGAAGCATACAGAGTTGTATCGTTAATAGACATAGAATATATTGTCACATTAGCTGGTAAGCCATTGTTAACAGGTGTCCATTGACCTCCACTGATTAACTTTCTATATACACCATAATTATTTGTACCTGCAAAAATGTTTGTATCCAATACTGCCAAAGCATAGACTTGTTTGTTTCCAATTCCAGCTGTATCAATAAGCCAGACAATACCACTATTAGTTGACCTATATATACCTAAATCAGTTCCGGCATATAAAGTGCCACCTACTGTAATAATAGCATATACAGTACGATTACTAATATTAGTACCTAGGCCAATCCAGTTAATGCCGTTATTTGATGTACGATAAACTCCATTTGAAGTAGTACCAACAAATAAATAGCTTGGAGTATTTAAAGTAGAATATATATAATATGTTGGTAGAGAACCGGTTATGTTACTCCAATTTAAACCTGAATTTGTTGATAAGAAAACACCACCTCCATATGTCCCTATAAGAACAGATGAATTTAAGACTGATATGCTTTTAATTGTGCCACCTGATGGCCCTGAAGTTTGTTCCCATTGTGAAAAAACATTTTGCTGAAAGCATGCAGCAAAATATAAAATATAAAGTAACAAGAGTTTGGATTTAAAACTTATTATTTTATCTATTTTATTAAAAGTTTTTATTACCATCTTTCAGATTTAAAGATTATGGTTTCTGAATTAAGGTATAAAAAATGTTGCTTAAGCGAGAGATGAAATCTAAATAAATTTAAGTGTAGAAAAATATATGAAAGAAAAATTGGTAAATATATGTTTTTAGCGAAAAGATAAACAAAACAATTTGTTTTAATTATTATCACCATTTCTTACTGTTACAAAAATAAACATAAAAATCTATGAGGTCAATGTATAAGTGGGGAATTATTGGAAATTATAAATAAATTTTCTACAAATATTTGACATGAATTTAAAAACTTAAAAATTCACTAAAATTCTTAAATTAAGGATAAAATATGGAAATAAATTTAATATACTAATATATAAAAAAAGGATGTCTCAAATTTTCAGTTTTTTAATATATAAAAAGAAAATGAGCGAAAATTTTATTAATTTAACAAAATTTTTACGATGAAAAAGAAGAGAGGCTGCTTTTGAAACAGCCTCTTAATAAAATATTATATATTCAATAATTAGACTTTTAAGGTTTCCTGACCAGGTTCCCAATCACATGGGACTAATCCACCAGTTTGCAAAGCATCAAGAATACGTAAAACTTCCTTAACACTACGACCAATATTAAGGTCATTTACACATACCCACCTTATTGTACCTGACGGATCGACTATAAAAGTTGCTCTATAAGCAATTTTTTCTGTAGGTTCGAGAATACCAAGTTCTTCAGCGAGGGATTTGGAAGTATCTGCGAGAAGTGGAATTTTAAGATCTTTTAAATCGGGATGTGATGTCATCCACCCAAGATGTGAAAATTCTGAATCTGTGCTGGCACCTATGACAACAGCATTTTTCTTTTCAAAGTCGTTTTTATGTTTGTTAAATTCAACAATTTCTGTTGGGCAAACAAATGTAAAATCCTTTGGATACCAGAACATTACCATCCATTTACCAGCTTTTATGTGGTCTTCATTTGTAATGTTGGTAAATTCTTTACCATGAACGGTTGATACCGTTGCTTTTTTGTTAAACTGAGGAAATTTTTCTCCAATGTTAATCATTTTTTCTCCTTTCAATTTATTTAATTATTAAAACATATATATGATTATAAAAATTCCACAAATTTTTAAGCTATTATTTTATCAAATATGCGGTAGGTTTTATATTGTTCAGCGTGAATATTTTCAGCTGTTTGAACCATAGGTATATTGTCCTCAAGAACCCAGGAAATTTCACATTCTTTTATACCATTTTTAATCCCATTTTTTATTGTATCGCGAATAAAGACAGCTTCAACACCTCTTTTCTGATATTCCTTTACAATTCCCATTGCAACTACTCTGATTCTATTAATTTTCTTTTTACCAAATAAAAGTTTGAAAATGCCAGTCGGAAAAATTCTTCCATTCATTTTATGAAATATCTGATTGTAATCAAGAAGTGTAAGTGAAAAGCCAACAGGTTTTGAGTCCTTTTCTGCAATAAAAATGTATTCAGGATTTGCAATGGCTTTAAGGTTTTTAGCCATATAGTAAAACTCTTCTTCAGTCATAGGTACAAATCCCCAGTTGTGTTCCCACGCACGATTATACACCTCTCTTAAAAGCTTAATTTCAGAGTTAAAATCATTAAGATTTATTTGTCTAATTTTTAATCCTTCTCGTTTCAACACAATATTAGCAACACGTTCAAGTTTATCCATTATTGGTTTGTCCTGAATTATTTTTTCAGTAACGCGATAGGCAAATAAATCCTTAACTTTCTTAAATCCGTATGAAGTAATTAGTGCTTCATAATAAGGGAAGTTGTATGGCATCATAAGGACAGGAGGTAGATCAAATGAATCAACAAGTAATCCAACATCATCATTTGTGGACAAATTAACAGGACCTCTTATAACATCCATATTGTTAATACGAAGGAAATCTTCAGCAGATTTAAATAGCGCATTTGCAACTTCATTATCATTAATACATTCAAAAAATCCAAAAAAACCGGTTTTATCATTATGAAATTCATTATGGTTACTATTTATAATAGCAGCAATTCTACCTGCAAGATTTGAGTCTTTATAAGCAAGAAATAGTTTAATCTTAGAATGTTTAAAAAATGGGTTTTTCTTTTCATCAAGATTATTTTTTACCTCAAATATGAGAGGAGCTACCCAGTTTGGTTCGTTCTTGTAAAGTTTAAATGGGAATTTTATGAACTGAAGTTTCCCAACTTCATCTTCAACTGTAACAACTGATATTTGATTCATATAAATTTAAATTTTGTCTAAAATCTCTTCTATATGTCCATCAACTTTCACCTTCCTGAAAATTTCTCTAACTATACCTTGTTCATCAATTATGAAGGTACTTCTTTCGATACCATAATACTTTTTTCCGTACATTGATTTTTCTTTCCACACGTCATACTTTTTGATAGCATCGAGGGCTTCATCTGAAAGCAAAGGGAATGGAAGGTTAAATTTAGATTTGAATTTTTTATGTGATTCTACTGAATCTTTACTTATCCCAATAATAACAGCATTTTTCTTTTGAAATAATTTTATGTTATCTCTGAAACTGCAGGCTTCTTTTGTACAACCTGAGGTATTATCTTTAGGGTAAAAGTATAAGATAACTTTTTTACCGCGAAAATCTTTAAGAGAATATTTTTTACCATCATCTGCAGTTAATGTAAAATCGGGTGCTTTTTTATTTATTTCAACCATTGTTAATTAATTTTTAGTTTTAAAAATTTTTTTGCTGAAAGCAGGCTTCCAAGTGAACCTAATGCAATACCAGCAAGACATATATATAACATTGTGTAAATATCAAAAAATTCAATTTTTATATTTGCCTGCTGAAACTTTGATGAATAATATATAAATATTCCATAAAGTACACCTAATGATATAATACTTCCAAGAAGTCCCTGCATAAATCCTTCTAAAAAATATGGCATTATAATAAAACCATTTGTTGCTCCAAGCAGTTTATGTATCTGAATAACTTTTTGTCTGGAATTAATTACCAGTCTTATTGTGTTTGCCACAAGGAATATAGAACCAAAAAAAGTAGTGATAAGTATAACAAGAAGAATATACATAATTGCAGAAGAATTTTCCTCAATAATATGGAGATTCTCTTCAGGGAATTTTACTTCCTCTACTTTATTTAATTCACTTAACTGAGATTTGATTTTATTCATTCTGTCAACTGTCTTATACTCCTCATAGAGATTTATTTTAAGTGATGGCGGTAGGGGATTATAGTCAAGAACTTCTAACATTTCCTTACCCCAATCTTTTTCAAAAATCTTTTTTGCTTCTTCTTTTGATACAAATGTAACCTGTTTTATTCCTCCAATTGTACGAATTTTATCAATTAGAGAATTTACCTCTTCAGATGTAATATTGTCATTAAGAAAAACTTCAATTTCAACTTTTTCCTTAATTGACTTAATTAATTTGTTTGAAGTTAGAAATATAGTTGTAAAGATTGTAATTAAACTCAATGAGATAGCAATTGTAATTACTGAAGCAAAGGTTGAGAACTTTGCTGATTCAAACCCTCTAAATGTTTCTTTTATAATATAACGAATCTTCATTTTAAACTTAAACTAATTCTTTCCATCCACGTTTGTTAAAGTCGTAAATAATTATTAATCCCGCTACAGCACCAATTGCATATAGTCCTAAACCAGTCATCAACTCTCCAAAAATAATTTTACCAGTTCCAAAAAGAAACATATAAACCAATACTATACCAAGTATCCAATCAAGAAATAAATATAAATAACCACTATCGGGCTTTATGTCAGGATTTTGTAAAGCAAATTTCTTCCATCCCGGACCTCCCGGATGAATTCTACAGAAAAATTCTGTCAGCTTGTTAGTATTGTCAGGTTTAGTTAAATAAATTGTTATTAACCAACTTATAGTTGTTATTGGAACAACTACAAATAGTGTATGGGGAAAAGTTATATTAACACCAGAAACTTTAATCAACAAGAAAATTATAAAAGGTGTTACAGTTGCAGCAATTTCACCTGCAGCATTTATTCTCCACCAGAACCACCTTAAAATTAAAACAAGTCCTAAACCTGCACCACACTCAATTAAAAATGCCCATACACCCGAAATTGTTTCCATCTGTGTTGTAACTATTACTGATAAAAACATTAATAAAATTGTAATGATTCTGGAAATAAAGACATAATGTTTCTCAGAGTCAGTTTTTTTAATAAATCTTTTGTAAAAATCATTTATAAGATATGATGTCCCCCAGTTGAGATGTGTTGCAATAGTTGACATATATGCAGCAAAAAATGCTGCGATAAGCAAACCTTTTAAACCTGTTGGGAGAAAATCCCTCATAGCAAGTACAAAACCTGAACCTTTATCTGAAAGATTTGGATAAAGAATTATAGTAGCCAAACCAACAATTATCCAGGGCCAGGGGCGAATTCCATAATGCGCAATCTGAAAAAATAATGTTGCAAGCAAAGAATGTTTTTCATTTTTTGCACTCATCATTCTTTGTGCAACATAACCACCTCCACCGGGTTCTGCACCGGGATACCATGAAGCCCACCACTGTATACCAATATATGCAAGAAATGTAGAAACAGAAATAGCAAGTAACCCTCCACTTTCTGATTGAATTTGACTATTATCAATAACTGGCAAAAACTTTAAAGACCAATTTGGTAGTTTTGAAGTTAAACCTTCAATTCCTCCGATTTGTGGCTGTGAAACAATTATTATTGCATGTATAATGCAACCTGTCATTGCAAGTACAAACTGAAATGCGTCTGTAACTGCAACACCCCATAAACCTGAAACAGCAGAATAAATAGCTGTTATTAATATAGCCACACCAATAAAAAGTAATACATTGTCTTTATTAATGAATTCAGGAAAAAATCCAATCAAAATTTTCATCATAGCAAGGTTAACCCAGCCCATAATTAAAGTATTCATAAATAGTCCAAGATATATAGCTTTGAAGCCTCGTAAAAATGATGCTGTTTTACCAGAATAACGCATTTCGATAAATTCAACATCAGTCATAATACCTGCTCTTCTCCACAATCGTGAAAAGAAAAATACTGTTAACATTCCACCAATAAGCATATTCCACCATAACCAATTACCAGCAATTCCATTTTTAGCAACAAGTTCTGTTACAGCAAGTGGGGTATCAGCTGCGAAAGTAGTTGCTACCATTGAAAGACCTGCAATCCACCAAGGAAGATTTCTACCTGTTAGGAAAAAGTCCTCAGTACTCTTACTGGCTTTTCTCCTGTAAAGCAAACCGATGAACAGTGAAATAATAAAATAAGCTAATACTATTAACCAGTCAAATAGTTGCATAAATGAAAAATTTTTACAAATTAATTTAAATTTTATTGAGATGAAATTTAAATTTTATATCTTTTATCATATTTTTATAACAACTGCTGAATTGCGATTGTTATTTAATTTTAATAATTCGGCTTATGCTACTGAAGTTATGATTTGTTTTTTAGTTATAAATTTTAGAAGTTAAGTAAATTATTTAAAACAATAGATAGAAATCTGGTATTTAACTTTGTTCCTCTCTGTTTATGAAAATTTTTATTTGAATAATTTTTTTAATTAACATTTAGTTATTAAATATCTTTTAGGTTTTTAAATACATAAATAAAAATTAAAATTTATGGTGGATAGAAAAACAAAAAAAGTTTGGAAAAAAAGGCTTCAAGAAGAAATTGATGCAGCATTCCTCTATCACACACTTTCTGAAATAGTTACAGATAAGGATAAAAAAACTTTGTATGAGAAACTTGCTTCAATTGAAGAAAAGCATATAGGTGTTTGGGTAGAGTATCTGAAAAAGAATTCACTTTCTTATGATAATTCACTTAAACCGACAATAAAAGCAAAACTATTGAGTAAGTTCACTAAAAAATTTGGACCTTCGCTTTTATCAAAATTAATGTTAAAGGAAGAATCTTCAGAAGTAAAATCATATTTAAGTTTATATAAAAATTCCAGTTCCTCTCAAACAAAAGATATTGCATTATTACTTGCAAGAGATTCTGCTTCACATGCAAAGTCATTGATGGTTTCAGATAGTAAAACAACTGAACCTTGGCATATTGCAGAGTCAGGAGGAATTTTAAGAAATATAGTTTATGGTTTCAACGATGGATTAACAGCTAATTTTGGTTTAATTGCTGGTGTAATTGGTGCAGCTGCACAATCACACGTAATATTAATTTCTGGTATTGCAGGAATGATAGCAGATTCACTTTCGATGGGGTCTTCTGGTTATCTTGCAGCGATAAGTGAAAAAGAAGTTTATGAAAATGAAAGAGCAATGGAAGCAGAGGAGATTAGACTTATGCCCGAACTTGAAATTGAAGAGCTTGCTTTAATTTATGAAGCAAAAGGTATAGAAAAAAACGAAGCCCTACAAAGAGCAAGAGAAATTATGCAAAATCCACAACAGGCATTAGAAGATAAAATGCACGAAGAACTTGGATTAGCAAAACGACAAATTACACCATTAACAGAAGGTTGGATAACAGGTCTTTCAACTGCTATTGGTGCTTTAATTCCAATTTTTCCTTTTTTCTTTTTTGAAGGAAGTATTGCAATCTGGACATCCTTTGTTATTTCTATGTTAGCGCATTTTTTAGTTGGTGCAGCAAGAAGTTTCTTTACAGGTCGAGGAATTTTCAGATCTGGATTTGATATGTTTATTGTTGGGTTTGGTGTTGCCGCAGTTGGATATATTATTGGTGATCTTGTATTGAAACTTCTAATGTAATTTTTAAAAAATTTTAAAAGAATTGCTATTAACCAAAAAAAGCAGGAGTAAAGTATAAATTTCAATTTTTAACCAGTAAATTTTTAATCAAACTAACTCAGAAAATCTTTGAGAAACTTTAGCTAATGTTTAAAGTAAATAATTCAATAAAGCAAATAAAATACTTCTTTAGAGTAATACCTTCCAAAAATCATTAATTTTCGCTTTCTTACGTATATAATTTTTATATAAATTTTTAATATTTTTTATTATAAAATTTCTATACTTTTAAAAAAATCGTTTTAAATTTATATGTATATTGTGTTCAT
>Ga0272448_1001232_pt1 | contig 35212 bp, 22 predicted proteins | sample YNPCB0191_FD_202220 | JGI IMG/M metagenome (GOLD analysis project Ga0272448, IMG submission 202220) | Hot spring sediment microbial communities from Yellowstone National Park, WY, United States - YNP-CB-019-1 | ecosystem: Environmental > Aquatic > Thermal springs > Hot (42-90C) > Sediment...
GGCAAGCCCATTGGTATCGAAGATGAAGTTGGGCGGCTCGCCGGCTGCGTGGAGCGCGCGTGCGCACAGGACAGCCGCAAGCCCCGCAGCACACCCGAGGCGGAAAAGCGGATTGGAGCGGGAGACGGGGATCGAACCCGCGACGTTCAGCTTGGGAAGCTGACATTCTGCCACTGAATTACTCCCGCACAAACGACCACCTCTTACACTTTACACTGGTCTACAACACAATCAATCCGGATTTTGCGGAGAACCATGCGCAGCATTGTTGGCCGCGAACAGAAGCCTCGCCAAGGGCGTCGCTTCGGACTGCACAGGATCATGATGACGCGCAATGGCCTCGGTCAGTTCCTCGGGCAGGCCCCAGAGAGCGAGCAGATAGCCGCCAGCTTCCGCGTGCGTCCAGCCCAGAACGCGCCTTTCCGCCTCCGTAAAACTCACTTTCTCCTCTTTCTGAATTCTCGAAGCCTCATCGTAACGCTCCGGCATAACCTCTATGATCGCAAGCTTGCCGATGTCATGCAGAAAGGCCGCAAGCACTGCGTCTCTGGGCGATACGCCTGCGCATTGCTTCTTCTGAATCATCTCGACAGCCGCCGAGCATACCTGAAGGCTGTGTTCAACTATCCTGTCTATGCCGAATATCTCCACTGCGCCGGCCGGGAACGGATGCAGGACTCCGGCCGCAAACATGCCGGCGGCCTCCGCCGGCCCCACCGAATCAAGCGCCGCGGACGCGCTGCCCGGCGCCTCGACACCCTGCCTCACGGCAAAATACGCCATTCTCAGGATCTCCGCAGTCAGGCCAATATCGCTCATCACCACTTCCTGGAGGTCTTCATCGGTGGCATTCCTCTTCTTCACGGCCCTGCCCAGCGCCGAGTATGTCGCGGGCATGAGAAGCAGAGACTCCAGACCCAGAACAAGATTCCGGAGGCTCTGGTCGCCGATTCTCTCCCGCAGAGCCAGCTTGCGGGCCACCGCGTCAGCCAGAGCGTCGGGCCGGCAGGGTTTCGCCAGAAAACCATGGGCATGGGAAAGTATTCCAAACACGGAAAGAGAGGGCGCGAAGCCCGAAAGCACCATGCGCACCATGCCAGGGTGGCGAACCGCAGTGGAATGAAGCAGATCCAGCCCGTCCATTCCGGGCATCCGAATGTCCGCCACCAGAGCGTCGAAAGGCACCTGGGCCAGGGCGATCATGGCAGATGCGCCGTCCTCCGCAAAATGCATCTCCCAGTCACAGGCCCTGGTATGTTTCAGCGTGGTCGCCAGACTCTCCAGCACCCGAGGTTCGTCATCGACAAACAACACGCGCCAGCTCATTGCTCGCCCCATGGCAAAATCATCGCTTTGCCTCGGACGCGGATTTCTCCTGTATCATTATGAACCGCCGGACTCCATCCGAAGCGATGGAGACCTGCACGGTCCGGCGTTCCCTGGCAAAACTGAAGGATGCAGTAGTCTCCGAAATCGAGCGGCCCTTTTCGGCCCAGCCGATATTTTTCATCTTTTCGCCGTACTTGTCGGCAATGGATCTGCACGGCTCATCGCTTTCCAGCGTCATGGAGAACACGCCCTGCCTGCGCGAGGCGGATCTTGCCTTCGCGCCGTCCGGCACATAAATGTCGGATGGCACCATGCAGTCCGAGAGGTTCAGATACCTGCCTTCCGGAGCCAGCAACTCAAACTCATCCCCCGCACGGAACTGGTAACCTTCCTTCGCAATCTTGTGCGACGCGTCTTTCCCGCGCCGGCATCCGGCCGCGGCGACAATGACGGCAACAGCGACTGCCACAAGCGCACATCGTGTCATGGAACCCCTCCTTCGCAATCGCTCGACTATCCTCCTTCAAGGGTTTCGACCCTTATCCCGGAAGCCGGCCGATTGCGTCACTGCGGATATGTTGCACAAACCATCCCTTTCTCAAACGTAAATTTCGCCTTCAAGGCGAAACTCCGTGCTCCGCAAGATACGCAGCTATGAGCCTGTGAGAAAGGCTCAACGGTCCGGGAATCCGAGGCATGCGGTCCCATCGGAACCAGCCGGCCTCGGCTATCTCGGCAGGGTCAATGCGTATTTCACCTCCTGCGTAATCGGCAGTGAATCCAGCCATGAGCGAATGCGGAAACGGCCAGGGCTGGCTGGCGAAATACGAAAGATTCCTTATCGCAACGCCGACCTCTTCCCGCACCTCGCGCATGGCGGCCTGTTCGAGCGATTCGCCGGGCTCCACAAAACCGGCCACGAGACTGAAAACGCCGGGCGGAAGGCGATGAGCACGCGCCAGAAGAATCTCGTCGTCCCGCCGCACAAGAACGATCACCGCAGGCGCAAGTCGGGGGAAGAACAGCCTGCCGCAGGCCGGACATTCCCTCGCCCGTTCGTTACTCCTGCGCGTCGTGGCCCTGCCGCAGTGTCCGCAAAATCTGTGATCGCGATCCCAATCAATGATCTGCGCCGCGCAGCCGGCCGCATGAAATGTCCCCTCATCGAGCAGGCCGTAAATCTCCCGAAGGGGCCTTATCTCAAATCCGGCGGCCGGCCTGAAGGAGGCTGGCATTTCAGCCGCAAAACAGTGTTTTTCGCCCAATTGGCCGATGTACAGCCAGCCACCCGGCCCAATGCCCGGCACAACGTCGGGTCCGCCTTCCGGCACTCGGAGCGGATCCGACATCAAAAGCACATCCCTGTCCCTCAGGACAAACCTCAGGGTCCTTCCAGATGCGTTTTCAGGCGGCGCCACCGCCGGTCTCAACGCGCCCTCCCGCTCGAAAAATCCGGTCTGCGTCCTCACATGCTCCTTTCACACGGCTTTCATGATTGGCCCGAATCCGGCCATTTCCTGAACACAAAATCCGGGTTCATGGAAGGTTGCGGCCGCAACACTTCTTGAATTTCCTCCCGCTTCCGCATGGGCATGGATCGTTGCGGCCTGGAATCGCGCCTGGAACCATGCCTTTGCGGGCAGCCGCGGCGCGCTCCCGGACGATCAGATCCCCCAGAGCCCTGAACCTTTCGTGCGTGTGAGAGTAAAACATCTTCCAGCCCTCGCACAACACGCTCAGGCTCCGCGGGTCCGAGCCGCGTCCCGGACGATTCTTCACGCAGTCGCCCGCGCACCATTCCAGCCATGGACACTCCCTGCATGCCGCATTTCTGTCAGCCTTCCTTTCGCCGAAGCGCCTGTAGGTTTCCGATTCGAGAAATTCGCCCCATTCGCCGCGCATGACGTTGCCGAGCTTCAGGTGCGGCTCGACAAAGAAGTCGCAGGGATAGACATCGCCATTGTGTTCCACAACCAGGTATTGGCGGCAATCGTCGGCCATGTGGCAAACGTTCGCCCTCCGATTCACCATCCTGTCAAGGACGGAATCGAAAAGGCGGACCGAGACGGTCCTTGTATCTCCGGCGTACCACTCATCGAAGACAGAACACAGGAACTCGCCCCACTGCGGACCTGTCACGGAGAAAGGCAGGATGCTCCCCCCAGCGTCAAATTCCACGCATTCGATGTACTGGTGATAGAGAAAACTCTCGTCTCTCAGATACCTGTACACATCTCTCCCATGGCCCGCGTTGGCCGAAGACACCAGAGTCAGAATGTTGAACTCAACTCCGCGGCGTTTCAGCACTGCGATTCCGCGCATAACCTCGCCGTGCGAAGGGCCTCCTCCGATGCGCCGCCGGAAAACATCATGAATGCGCGCCGGCCCGTCGAGGCTGACCCCGAGAAGGAAGTTGTATTTCCTGAAATGTTCCGCCAGTTCGTCGGTCATCAGCGTGCCGTTCGTCTGAAGACCGTTTGACACCACGGCCCCCTTCCTTCCAAAGCGCTCCTGCAGGGCCGTAACTTTCCTGAAAAAGTCCAGGCCCATGAGCGTGGGCTCCCCGCCCTGCCAGCCGAATCCGTAAACCGCCTGGTCGGTCGCCATGTACGAAGAAATCATCCGCTCCAGCACGGCCTCGCTCATGCGCAGGGAGGAGCCGGGGAACAGTGCCTTCTTCTTCAGATAGAAGCAGTATGCGCACGCGAGGTTGCAATCAGCCGACGCGGGTTTTATAAGAAGAGAAAAATGTCTCACCGCGATCTCCCCGGCTTCTGCAGGTCGCTCCGGCGCCGCGCATCCTGGGCGCCTGGCGCGAAACTTTCTTCAATTGTTCGCGCCTGCGCTTGCAGGGCGAATCGTCCCTGAACGAGATGGCGTTCCGACAGGTTGCGGAATCCGCCCCAAAAATCTGGGTTCAAATGCAGCACTACAGGCTTACACTTTCATCATCCGGAGCAGTTCCCGGCGCCTGCTCACGATCCTCTCCCAGCGAACTCGAGCGAGACTGTCAGCACCGAAATTCTCCACGCTGAAAGATGCCACCACGCTTCCCCAGATCAAGGCGTCCCTCACTGCCGCATCGCTGACTCTGCCGGACGCCGCCAGCGCGCCGATGAAAGCGCCCGCAAAAGTGTCTCCAGCTCCGGTGGGGTCCCGCACCTCGCCGACCGGATAGGCCGGCGCGAGGAAAATACCGCGGCGGCTGAAAAGCATCGCTCCGTGTTCGCCCTTCTTGATAACCAGATATGAAGGCCCCATCGCAAGAAGCGCCTCAGCGCAGGCGGCAAGATTGTGTCTTCCCGTCAGCAGCCGCGCCTCTTCGTCGTTCAGCATCAGGGTGTCAGTTTGCGAAATCAACTTCACAAGTCGCCGCCTGTCAGTATTGATCCACAGATTCATCGTGTCGGCCGCCACGAACCGGGCTGCAGGCGCCTGCTCCAGAACGCGGAGCTGAAGAGCGGGAGATATGTTGCCGATCAGGAAGAATGGCGCCCTCCTGTAGTCCGCAGGCAGATCCGGCCTGAAATCCGCGAACACGTTCAGTTCCGTAGCAAGTGTTCGCCTGTTGATCATGTCCTTCTGGTAAACTCCAGACCATCGGAACGTTCTGCCCTGTCTGCGCGCCAGCCCTCGAATGTCAACACCCGCCTTTGCAAGCAGCCCCGTCCATCGCGCCGGGAAATCCGTTCCCACCACCCCGACCGCGCCGGTCGCCGCGAACCTGGAAGACGCCAGGGCGGCGTAGGTCAAGGATCCTCCCAGGACGTCCTTCTTCCTGTCAAAAGGCGTCCGGATGGTATCCAGCGCAACAGACCCCACAATGACGACCCGAGGCACGAGTCCCTTGCGACCTTTGCTCTTCTCACATGCACGATGCCGGCTCATGAGTCCTCATGCTCCAATCCTTCCTCTGACAGAATCCAGCTTTCCTCTTCATCCCTCTCGGGACCGGCCTTCGGCGCTCCGGAAGCCTCCCATTCCAGGTCGTCCAGTCGGAATGTCTTCAATGCTCCGCTCTGCAGTCTGACCCTGACCGTGAGGCTGGACAAATTCCTTTCAAGCACCACGCCAGGGCCTTCCGGCGTCTGCACGGACGCCCCGTCGGCCGGATAATCCCCCTCCATTTCCTCATACCTGGACTGCTCGAATCTCAGGCAGCACTTGAGCTTTCCGCACATTCCGCTGATGACCGCCGGATTCGGCGAAATCCCCTGAGTCCTGGCCATCCTGACGTTCACAGGATCGAATCTGCGCAACCACGACGCGCAGCACACGGGCCTTCCGCAGGGCCCCATTCCTCCTATTATAGCGGCCTCGTCCCGTGCGCCTATTGCCTTCATTTCAACCCTGGTCCGCAGCTCCGCCCCCACTTCCTGCGCGGCCTGGGAGCACTCAACCCGCGCTCTGGCCGTGAAGATCACACGCAGGACGCTTCGATCGAAACTGTACCGGACCCGCGCAAGCCGGACCGGCAGCTTGTGCCTTTCGACGGCCCTCTTCACCGCATCGAACGCGATCCTGCCCATGATGACGTTTTCCTTGGCCCGCGCCAGATCCTGAAGAACAGCCCTCCGGACAACCCGCCAGAGAGCTCCGGCGGGAACGCCGGAGTCCGACTTAACCGCCTTTGCAACGGTCCCCAGTTCCTGGATGGCTTCACGTTCAATGACGCATTTGTCGCCACAGTGCAAGACCATGTCGGACGGAGCCGCGCACAGCGCCGGTTCGCACTCGTCCACGACTACTCTGACAATTTGCTCGGCCAAGCCTCTGACTCCCTAATGCAGCGCAAGGAACGCGTCCGCAAATGCAGCGGGCTCGGGAATATTGCGTTCGAGATTGGCCGCAAGCTTCTCGATGGTTTGAATATTCTCCAGAGCCTGGCGGTAGGAAAGACGGGAAGCGTGTTCCTTCAGGCCGGCAATTGCGGACCTGTTCGCAAGGACGCCCTCGCCTGCGCCGCACACAATCAGAAGCGCATCCCTGTGCCAAAGCAGCATGAACCGCAGAATTGCCGTCCTCTTCTGCCTGTACCGGGCCTGAACGCGCGCCTCAAAAGTCTCCTTGTCCATTTCTTCCACGCCGGCCTGCTCCTGAGCCGCCTTCTCCTCCTCTTCTGCTTCCCGGCGCGCCTTCTTCAGGATCTCCTCAATCCCGTCCGCGGCGGCGAGGGCGGCAACCGCGCTGCCGCGGCTGCCTGATGCCAGAAGGCCGGCAAGGGCGTCATGCCACTCTTCAGAACTTTCCGCGCCGGACTCGGAAAGGATGACCTTCCGGCACCTCGAAACAATCGTGGGAAGCAGGGAATGAGGACTGTCCGTGACAAGGAAAAAGACTGTGTCGCCGGCTGGCTCCTCGAGGGTCTTCAGGAAAGCGTTGGCAGCGGAAATGCCGAGGCGGTCCGCCGCCACCAGAACGCATGCCTTCCATTTCGAGGCAAACGATGTCGTGGACAGTTCCTGTTGAAGCGCGCGGATCCGTTCAACCGGAATGATCCTGGATTTTTTCTCAGGCTCGACCCAGTGCAGGTCAGGATGCCGCAGAGCCTCCACCCAGCGGCAGTCCCTGCATTCCCCGCACGATTTGTTCCCTGCCTTTGTGCCGCAGAACATGAGGGACACAGCCTGCTTCACGAATTCGACGGCCGGCCCCTCCGGCCCGACGACGAGATACCCGTGGCCGGCGCGGCCGGTCCTCACCCCGCGCTCAAATTGCTCGATCGCCTCTTCGCGCGTCACAGCTCATCCTCTCCGGCCTATTTCCCCTCTGAATCTCCTCCAGACCGCCGCCCAGACCTGCTCTGCAACCTCCTCAACCGGCCCGGCAGCGGAAATCATAACAAACCGCCGCCCGTGTTTCCTCGCAAGCTCCCGATACCCCCGCCGAACTCTTTCATGAAAGGCAATTTCCTCCCGCTCGAAACGGTCAGGCTCCTGCCCCCTTCCGGCGTTGCGCCTGCGCATTCTGGCAAGTCCGGTCCTGACCGGAAGATCCAGCAAGATCGTCATATCGGGCATTGTGGAGCCGACCGACACGCCGTGCACCGATTCCACATCCGCGAGAGGCATGCCGCGGCCGTAGCCCTGATACGCGGTCGTGGAATCCAGAAAACGGTCGCACAACACCCACACCCCGCCTGCAAGCGCGGGCCTTATGACCGACCGCACAAGCTGCGCCCTGCCCGCTCCGAACAGAAGCAGTTCAGCTTCCGGCGCAATATCCTCTTCAAAAGAAGCGCGCTGAAGCAGGTCCCTGAGCGTTTCGCCCAGGCTGGTGCCTCCGGGTTCTCTGGTTTCTATCACCTTCAGGCCCGCCTCCCTCAGCCTCGCCGCCACAAGCGCGCAGTGCGTGGACTTGCCAGTTCCTTCAAGCCCCTCAAAAGTGATAAACCTGCCTCTTCGCTTCATATCAGATTCTGCGTTTGAGAAACGGCCGCCTTGCATGATCGGCCGGAAAACATGGCATTCAGCCGCCGGCGCAGGACCGCCTCTTCCGGCGGGCAACCGTCCCGTCCGGCCTTGCCGCGAGAGACTCGCAGTACACATGCGCGGTTGCGCGTTGGGGGCATCGCGTCTGCTCCATTCGGGAAAGTCACCGAATCCGGAATCATCTCTGTATTCTTGACAGGCGCGGACCGGACGGCGTGTCCCGCACCTCCCAACCCATATCAAGGATGGCTCTTCTCAGACGGTCGGCCTCCGCCCATCTTTTTGCCTTTCGCGCGGTCTCGCGCTCGTTCACAAGAGCTTTCACGGCGCTGTCCGGGTCTCCATGTCCGCCTCCTGCTGCGGGCTGAAGAACCCCAAGAACCCTGTCCATTTCGTCAAGCACCGAAAGCACCGATTCGGCGTCGAAATCCTCTCCGGCGTCGAGGGCGCGGTTGCCGTCCCTCACAAGATCGAAAAGGGACGCCATGGCGTCCGGTATTCCAAGATCCTCGAACACCGCCTCCCTGAAACGCGAGATGGACTGCTCCGCCCATGGGGGAGTCCGGTCGCCGCCTCTGCCCTTTCTGGCCGCAAGCCGCTCCCGGAACTCGTCAACCCGCGCCAGCGCCGACCGCGCTGCGTCGAGAGCGTCAAAAGTGAAGTTCAAAGTCTGACGGTAATGCGCCGAGATCAGAACGTATCTGGTCTCCCTTCCCGAATAGCCGCGGGCCGCCACATCCCTGAGCGTGAAAAAATTGCCCAGCGACTTCGCCATTTTGCGCCCGTCAACAATCAGGTGGGCGCAATGCATCCAATACCTGGCAAACTGCCTGCCGGTCGCCGCTTCGCTCTGCGCGATCTCGTCCTCATGATGCGGAAAAATATTGTCTATCCCGCCGGTATGGACATCGAAGCTCTCGCCCAGATACTTCATGCTCATGGCGGAACACTCGATATGCCATCCGGGCCTTCCCCTGCCCCACGGCGAATCCCATGCCACTTCGCCGTCGCCCTCATCCCATGCCTTCCACAGGGCAAAATCAGCCAGGTTCTCCTTTTCGTACTCATCATGGTTCACGCGCGCCCCGGGTTTGAGGCCGGAGAGGTCCACGCGCGCGAGCTTGCCGTAGCCGGGAAAGCGGGAAATGCTGAAGTACACCGACCCGTCGTCGGATTTGTAAGCGAACCCCTTATCAATGAGGCGCTGTATGAGCGCTATCATTTCCGGGATGTGAGCGGTTGCTTCGGGATAATGCTCTGCCCGCTGAATGTTCAACGCGAGAAGGTCCTCGAAAAAAGCATCCTTGTATTTCCTCGTGTATTCGGCAAGGGGCAGGCCGGCCGCAGCCGACCCCTTTATCGTCTTGTCGTCAACATCGGTCAGGTTCATCACCTGCGTCACACGGAATCCCGCATAGAGAAAAGTTCTGCGCAAAAGATCCTCGAAAACATACGCCCTGAAGTTGCCCAGGTGCGCAAAATTGTAGACAGTGGGGCCGCAGGTGTACATCCGCACATGGCGGGGCTCAATGGGTTCGAATTCCTCAAGTCTGCGGGTCAATGTATTGAAAACCCTCATCTGACTGCGCTCTCCCTGTGAAAAACGTGGGACACTTCCTCAGCCCTCGTCCCGGCTCAATGTCGCCACTGCCATGGCCGCAATGCCTTCGCAGCGGCCGATGGCTCCCATGCGCTCGGCTGTTGTCGCCTTCACGGAAACCCGGTCCGACGGTATGCCCATTGCTCTTGCCATGTTGCTTCTCATTGAGTCCACAAAAGGCGCTATCTTCGGACGTTCCGCGATGACGGTCGCGTCCACATTCACCACCCTGTACCCCCTGGACCTTTCCCTGTCCGCAACATACTTCAGCAGGTCCAGACTCCTCGCATCCTTCCATGTGGGATCCGTGTTCGGGAAATGAACTCCTATGTCGCCGTCGGCCGCCGCGCCAAGAATGGCGTCCATCACAGCATGGCACAGCACGTCGGCGTCCGAGTGGCCTTCGAGACCGACTTTGTGGTCTATCTCCACTCCGCCGAGGATGAGCGCCCGTCCTTTCCTCAGGCGGTGTGCGTCAAAACCTGTTCCCGTCCGGATCAACATGAAACTCCTCTTTTGCCTGGAACAGCCAGGCGGCCCACGCCGCAAGCCCTGCATTTCTCAAGCGGAGGATGTGGCAAGACTCCGATTTCTACCTTATCCAACAAAGCCCGGCTAGTACAGTATGTTTCTCGCAGACGTGCGGGCGAACGGCGGCTGTTCCCGCAACTCGGCCTCTCTTCGCGTTTCAAATCCGCTCATCTGACACATCCTTGTCCTGGGAGTCCCCCTCTCAGCGCGAAGAATTTTAACTCCGCAGACCTGCTGGACTGGCGGCGCCGACAGGTCGCAAAATCCGAGTTGATTCGGAAAAGCTCCAGGGGTTATGTTCCAAGCGGGGTTTTCAAGCTGATGCTGACATGGCGTGGAAATATGCTTTCCCGATGCTTCAGTGCCATTGCCTGGACCGCATGCTGGACTACACTTCTTCCCGCGTTCGTCGCAGCATCCGACGAGGCCGGCTCAAGTCAGGCGTCCAACATGCTGGAAATGGTCCGGCTCGGAGATATGTCCGCCCCGCCCCTGGTGTTCCCCGGATTCGGGCCGGCTTCCCTTGTCGCGGCGTCCAATACTACGCCACAGCCGCCTTCCGGTTCGTGGAGCCGGATCGGCGATTCGCTTGCCGCGGACGTCTCCGGCTTCCATGCGGAACTTCGGACGGCGCCTCCGAACTGGCTCGAGCTTCGCAAGGCTGTCTCTCAGCCGAAACCCGGAGACAGGGTCGCGGTTTCAAGGCTCATGTGGAGCGGTCTGTCCTCATGGCTCGTTGACATTGTTCCGGAAGGGATGGCCGAACGCAGCCGCCACATGGTCGCGCCGATGGAGAACTCTTTTCTCATCCTTTCATTGCGCGGTCCGGCCGCGGATTTCGAAGCGGCCCGTCCCGCCCTGCGCAATTTCGTCAGGCAATTCCGGTTTCGTTTCAGGGGTTTGATGGCAGAGTACTACGCATCAGGCGCACTGCAGTGGCTTGGCTGTCTTCAGACCGACCCCAACATAGACTTCGACTGGGGCGCGGACGGCGCCCCCGGCAACGGAGTGGGGCCTGACTTCTTTTCCGTGCGCTGGACCGGCAAAATCGTGCCGCGGTTCAGTGAAACATACACCTTCAGCACGCTTTCCGACGACGGCGTCCGCCTCTGGATCAACGGCGAGCTGCTCGTGGACAACTGGACCGTGCACCCTGCCACGCTGGACAGCGGTTCGATATATCTGGAGGCCGGCAAGGAGGCCGACCTGCGGATGGAATGGTTCGAGAACCAGATCCACGCGGTCGCACGCCTCTTCTGGAAAAGCGAAAGCCAGACCAACGAGCCCGTGCCTCCGGAATGCCTGTTTTCGTTTCCGGACGGCGGCTTGAAACCCCCGCCGGAATTCGGAGGCGGCCGCGTCGAAGCGCCGCCAGGCTGGCCGCCTCTGATGTACGCAGACCTGCCCGGAGGATATGCCGCCGCACGGGCCGACGACATTCCCTGGCAAGGCAAACCTCCGCTCCAGACCATGACAATCGGCTCGGGCAGAAGCGCGGTAGCCGTGAGGCTCGAAAAGGTCGGCATCGCTCCGGCAAACGTCCTTTCGCTCTTTCCTCCGCTCACGGCAAAAGACAGGGTAGACGCCCGGCGCGTGGCGTGGCGTTATTCATCCGGCAGGAAGGAGGAGACTCTCGCGCGCGCCGCTTCCGACGACGCGCCTCGCGTGCTGGAAGCCTATGCTTCGGCCTGGTCGGTGGAATGTGCTCTTGACGCGGCAAGCCATCCTGACATCCAGACCCTGTACAGGCAGTATTACCTCGTTCCGCTCAAGCGAGGTCTGCTCGTGTTTTCGTTCGAATCAAGAGATCCGGACTGGTACGAAAAATATACCGACGATTTCAGGAAAGTCTTCGAAAGCGTAGCCCTCACCGATGAGGACACCGGCGGGCAGGCCGAAGCCTGCGAGGATGAACTCTTCTGACAATCATCCGCGCCATGCAGTTTTTCACGGGAGCGAAGATTCAACCCGGACTTTGCGCCTGAGAAACGGCCGGGAAAGGCGCGAGAAAAAAACCGTTTCTCAAACCGCGGCGGACTGGCTCGAAGCATTCAACCGGCAAGACCGTCGGCCAGGCCTGACTGCGAGCCTGTGCATGGCGCCGCGCCATTCAACTTCCAGATCCAGGGAACGATTCGAATCGGTCTCGATGACCGGTTCGTGGCCGGCAGTACGCAGGATCACCGACACCCTGCCGTCTCCAAACGGCAGATTGGCCGCTCCGCACCCTTCCCGGCACGGCGGCCGCCATCGCAGAGTGTTCCGCGCAGCGTCAGCCTCGAATCCGAGAACGACTTCAAAAAGGCCGGCTATGGGGCCTGCCGCCGACCAGCAGTAATCCGGCATTGACCAGCTTCCCCGCTTCGACTCTTCGCTGCAGTAGTTCTCCCATATCTTGCCGGTGTCCTTCCACACCTCGTACATGCAGCGCAGATGCCTCAATATTATATCGAGGGCCACGTCGGCCCGGCCGGAACGCTGGAATCCCTTGATGGCCGCGAAATTTGTCGGCGCCCACGTGGAGCCAAGCCAGTAATCGCCGGCCGGCCTGAAATGCGGCGAATCAGCGGCAAGGCTCGGCAGAGGATGGTGTCTCCAGAAACTCGACGGATCCTTCGCGTGACGCGCAAGCGCAGCAACCCTCTCCTGAGGAACGATGCCGGCCCACAAAGGCCAGAATGCAGTGACCACTTTGTTGGGATTGTGGCCGCCTCCCCGAAGCGAGGTGGAATAAATCTGCACGCGCGGATCCCACAGCCTGCGGTTGAGCGCTTCGGCAATCTCGTCTCGCTCGGCCATCCACTCTCTTTTCTCTTTCTCCATGCCGAGTTCGCCTGCAATCAGGCCAAGCATCTCGGCGTCGTGAGCCATCTGCGCGGTCAGGCAGGGATATCCCTCGCCCAGCGACGGCGAATTGTCCAGCCCGTTGGCCAGGCCGGTTGTCCAGTACGTTCCGTCGGGAAGCCGCCTGTTGAAACGCAGCCAGATGTGGTTGCCCTTGAGGACCGGATACACCGCGCGCAGCCGCCGGATATCAGCGGCCAGCCGGTATATCGCCCATTCCGCCACAGACATGATCGGAGGGTTCGGACTGAAGTCCGGTTCGTAAAGCGCCGGCAGCCCGTCCCTGACGTCGTGCTCCCTGTGAATGTATCCTCCGTCGAACTGCCTGGAATAGAGAACGTCGAGCGATGCGTATGCGGGCATCGCCTGATGCCCATAGGCCGTTGCCATCGCCGTGAAGGACGTGTCCCAGACGAATTGATGGAATTTGAAGCCCGAGCCCGTGGAAATATAAGGGCCTGGAAGCCCGGACTCCGGCGCCGGATGCCTTGCCAGCCCGAAGAGCATTTCCCACGCGGCCCTGTAAAGTTCGGACATCCACTTCCACTCCTCCGGCAGAACAGGCTGAGGCAGGCGCGGCCACGCCTCCTCGAACTGGGGCCAGCGCATCTCCTGATACTCATGCCTCGGAGCGCAGCGTCCCAGGCTCTCGAACACCGGCATCTTCACCGTCGCGCTCCCGCGCTCTCCCTCCACCGTCAGTCCGCAGAATCCTGCAATTTCCACCTCCGGCTCGGCGCGCTTTTCAGGCCCGAAATCCCTCACCGGCGGCAAACAGAACGCCGGATCGGCAACCGGCACATAAAACCTGAACCACCCATGCTCGCGTTCCTCTCGGCTCGTCCCCTCGATTACGGCGCCGGGCGGAACAGAGCCGAAAAGTCTGAACGCCTCCTCAGTTCTCTCGACAGGCGACCAGCACGAGAGACCCGGAGGTTCGCGAAACGCGCCGCTCACTCTTCGCACCATGACGTGCTGGTAGGTGGTCCCGTTCCTCACAAACTGCGCCGGCAGGAAACGAATGGAAACCGCCGGCGCCTCCGCGCCAGGAACAACCTCTCCGTCAAGCTCCAGCACATCGGGCCGTCTTCGAGCTATTTCGCGCATGACCCGTTCCCTGTTCCGGGAAGGACAATCGCGGTCTATGCCTTCGGGATGGCGCGGTCTCGGACCGAATTCAACAAGCATGTCGTATGAGCCCTTTCGGCACGGCAGAACGATCGCGGCTCTCAACTCGCGCTGATACGATCTCCAGAAAATATCCTCGTCGAGCACGAGCATCCGCTCCAGCCATATCCGCAGCGGCCGCGGGCTCCGGCAAAGAAGCACCATCGTGCCTGCAGCGGGAACATCGAGTCTGCCCGCGTGATAACGGCCGCCTTCCCCAAATGCCAGTCTCTCACCCGGCCTGAGCCGCCTCTCCGCACTGCGCGCCTCCTCGGGCGCTGAAGCCGCCGGACTCCATGATGAAATCGCTATCGTCAGTCCGTGTTTGAGTCTCTTCACCGCTCTCTTCTCCTTCGGCGTTTTTTCGCCCGGCCTGTCAGGTCGGCCGGCGCCACATGGAAGCTAGGACAGCTTTTTCATGTGCTTGCGGAATCTTCTGCACACAACTGCGCCAATCTTTGCATAAAAGCCTGCGAGTCCGTCACTTGTCCAGTCTATGTAGACGTGCGAACCCCCGCGGCTCTTCACGTGAGCTGCCGACTGCTCTATCATGTAGAGTCCCAGTCCCCTGCCGCGCCAGGCTTTGGCTATGAGAACAGCGCCTAACCCGCCGAGAGCCGGCCCATAGAGCCCCTCCCATGCAAGGTTCGCGTAACGAAACCTGCTCTCAGGCGTGAAGGTCTGCACGCATCCGATGAAATCCCGGCCGCGCCTCACTGCGAGCACGTTCCCAAGGTCTCCGGACGCAGCCATTTTAAGGAACGCCTCGCGCCATCCCGGCGCCTCTCTGGTGAGGAGCTCGTATGCCCTGCCGAGTTCCTCGGCCTTGACAGGCGCGATGCTAACACCCATGCCGCGCGCGGTCTTTTCCCGATCCGGGTCAGCCCTGAAATCACGCAGAGGAGCGACCATGTCTATTACCTCGCCGGTGTTGGTGTAGCCGCATGCCTCGAAAAATTCCGACGCGCCGGCCAGATCGAGCGGAGTGCCGGACCAGAAGCGGTAAAGGCCCCTGGCCACGTGCGACTCGATGCAGCCCGCAGAACGCATCCGCTCTTCGATTGCCGAAACCAGGCGTCTGCCCACACCCCTGCGCTGGTGAGAGGGACAGACCATGACAAGTTCGATGGATCCGCCCGATTGAGGAGTGAGGGCATCGCGCGAGATTTCCGCAACTGCCACCCCGACCACTCTGCCGGCCTCCAGAGCGACAACTCCGTCTCCAGGCTCCAGGCTCGGCCTTGTCCACAATCTCGGTCTGGCAACACGGTCGGTCACAGGATACGAAAGGCCGAGAGTCTGTTTCCACAGCTCCATGACAGACTGATAGTGAGACACAGGATCGTAAACGGCAATTTCCATGGCCATTCTCCTTCACCAGGTCGGCCCCGAAGCCACAGCCGCGCCTGCCTCTTGCGGCTCTTACGCGGCCCGCCGGAGTTTCATCCGCACCCGGCTATTTCCTGAAAATCCTTTCCTCTGGTTTGCGGCTGCGCAGGGATGCCCTGCCGCACTTCATGCTGCCAGCTTCGGACAGGCTCAGCGCAACGCTTCCATCCGCAAACTTCCTGGCCAGACCGGCTGTGCCCTCGAATTCGAACTCGCCGTCCCTTACCGACACCTGCTTCTCCGAAAGCACCGCCCATGCTGTCCATCCCTCCCCCTCCAACCGCGCCGCCGTTCCTCCGGCCAGCGGCGTTATCCTGACGGGCGCCTCGTCTTTTCTTCTCGGATAGAGCAGCACGGACACCGGCTCACACGACGGCGGTCTGACTCTGATGCACATCTGCGTCTCTCCGCCCCAGTTCCTGTGGCTCCAGCTCCATGTCGAGAGAACGGCCGAAGAAGGTTCAAGCACGAGCAGATCAAGATCCACTCCAAATTGGCCCGACGCCTTCGCGGCCAGCCCATCAGTCTTCACGTCATCAGCCATCACCCAGTGGCTCACCGTCACAGGCGGGCATTTGCCGATCATATCGTCACGGACAAGGAGGAACGCCGGCGCGGCCGCCTTCCCCTTTGCCATAAGCACGCGTCTGTGCCATGTGAACGGCTCGACCTTCTCCACGATTCGTTTCTGGTTCGGGTCAGGAGCAAGCGCGGCCGGTGTATCCGGAAAATATGGAAGCAACTGAAGCGCGGTCACCTCGGTCTCGCCCAGCAGATAATCCGCCGAGCCGAGGGATGAGAAGGACTTTATCACGCCGTATGCGTCTGTAGGCGATCTGCCCTCGGCAAACGTCTCGGCCTTGCAAGTCCACGGCTCGAACCTGTGCTCAAAGTACGTCAGATCGCGGTAGAAACATCCCTCCTTCTGGTTTCCCGGACACGGACGGAGTTCGCCTTCCCCAACGTCCCAGGCCGGCCTGTTATGATAGACCGGCTGGTGATTTTCAGGCGAATACATGCTGCCGAAATCCATCATCAGCGGCATACCCCTGCCGAAAAGGGTGAAGGCGCCTGTGTCGAATTGAAAGTGATCGAACGCGAACTTCGAGTAACGGATCGCAAACCACGTCTCGTCCGGCGCCCCGTCCCTCAGGATCGCACCGTACGATGGATAGAATCTGCTCCCGAACTCGGGCTCGACAGGCCTGGATACGGTATTCTGCAGAATCGCATATGCCACAAAAGCGCCGCCTGACGCCTGCCCCATCTCGGCGGCCATGTACCGAAGCATGCCGGCCATTTTCTCGTCCACCCCGAGCATACCCAGCGCCAGCATGTCCAGGATCCCTGTCGGCTCGGTGCGCGAAGTGTGCCCAAGCGGCCAGAGATTCCGCCTCAACTTCTCGCCGGGCTTCGCTGTCTGACCCATGGGCAGTCCGTAGTACGGGCCGCTTGCCGGAGAGCGCGGATCCGGGGGAGTGAGGATATCCATCATGAACCGGCAGAATCTCGGCCACCGCGCGTCATTTCTGAACACGTCATACCCGCCTCCGTACTTGAGCGCCAGCGCCATGTACATGATCGGATCAATGCTGGCGCCCAGATAGTGCGGGCAGGACACCCCCGAGCCGTCATCCGCAATCACGCCTCTCAGATTGCCGTCCAGGTAGCCGCGACATCTTTTCAGCCATTTGTCCTGCATCGGATGGCCGGCCATGGCAGCCGCGCTCATCACGCGCGCAGCCGCTGCCAGAACTCCCATGTTCGCCGAACCCCAGCCGTTGCATGTGCGCTTATGCGGCCAGTAATCCTCATCCCATGCATACTGAGCAATAAACGCTCCGTACGCCTTAAGCCTGGCCCGCACCGACGGATCCACGTCAGGCGCGGCCATGACAGCCTCCCAGATCGGCATGGCCTGCATGATACGAAGGCTGGCATGAAACCAGTTGATCCCGCCATGCGCGCGGCCGGAAAGCAAGTTCGTGGCATAGGTTTCGACATAATTCTGCGCCTGCTTCAGGAGATCGTCGGTCCTTCCATCCGCCCGGTAGGTTGCCGGGATCAGTTGGCTCCTGGCCATCTCGCCAGTTGCCGATGCCACGCGCGCTTTCATCTCCTCGATCGCGCCGGCCTTGCAGAAAATACGCGGCCACCACTCCGGCTTCTCCGGCCAGTCGAAGGTCCAGTCCTTGATCTTGTCGAGCGGAAAATAACTGTGCCGCAGCATTTCCGCATAACCATTCGGGAAACGCCCTGCCTCCCGCGGCGGGAGTTCTGACTGCGGCTCCACCATCAACAGCCATTCCCTGCTGCCCAGACATATCGGCGCGAGCGCAAAAATATCGCCGTTCCTCCTCAGGTGGATCCTCATGTCATTCAACCCTGTCACCATCCTGATCCATGGCTCGGGCGGCGGATTCATGTTCGGGTTTACGTTGCGGCTCGGCCTGCCCATTATCAGAGAAACAAGCGGCCTCTCCGGACGCCGGTCGTTGTACATTCCGAAAACATAAGATCGATCGCTGAACGAGTTCAGCCACCAGCCGGTGAGACGGTTGAAACGCTCGTCCTGTTCGTAGGTTAGAGGCGCATAAGCCGTGCCCGACTCGACCTCGAACAGAGGCTTGCCCTCCCAGTTGACGCCCTTGCGCGGATGGCTCGAGCGCCCGCCCACCCACACGCACTGATTGGGTTCGAGGTTTTCCCGGAACGAGAAAATCGCATTGGCCGGCTGCTCGTTGCCTCCATCGCCGGCCATGTGCCCGTAGTCCGCCAGGCTCCACCATTCCCATTCGGAAGCGTCGGCATCGTCAGCATACGAGGGGATCACATACCGGTTGGCCGGATTCAGATCCATTTCCTCGTATATCACAGCAACCCGCCGGCCTGCGGTCACGCGCGCCGTCAGGGTGTACTCGCGGCCGTTCTCGAAAAAGTAGGAAACCGACGCCTCGGCAAAAAGCGGACCCTTTGCCGCGACGCGCGTCTGCATTCCGGTCACATTCACAGGCGCCTGAATACGGCTGCTGCCGATCCACTCTCCTCCGGCGATCTTCACGCCCTGCACAGGGCCCCTGACCCTGTCCGCCGGCCCGGCCATGGCCTGCCTTGCGTCACCCGCAGGCAGACGCAGAGCCATCAAACCTGAATCCAGGGTCACAAAACCGTCATTCTCAACAGCTGAAGCCTGGACCGGCGGCAATGCAGGTTCGCCTGCCGAAAAAGTCAGAATTTTCTCCGTACCGGCCGGAAGCGTGAGAAGAATGTATACCCGCCCATCATGAACCTGAGACGGCAGAACAACACCATCCTCGTCGCTCACCCGCACGCCAGAGGATCCGGCAAGCGATGCCGGCAGCGGGTAACTCACCAGCTCATCCTCCCATGTCCGGCCCAGATACTCCCTGATTCGCACCTGCGACGCCATCTCCGACCTCCCGGCGGTCGCTCCGGCGACAAGCGCGAGCGCAAGGACACAAAGGCGAGCCTTCATCCGATCCTCCTCCCAATCCGGATTTTGCGTTTGCCAAACCCGGTTCTGCGATTGGCCGGAGCGCGGCCTACACACCGCCCTTGTATCCCACGCTCTTCCAGACACGCTTCGCCAACCGCACGCCACCAGCGGACGGCTCAACAAATCCCAGAACAGACGGAGCCGGCTGATCCTGTCCTGCGTGTTCCGGAAACGGCGACCAATTATCGTTCTCCACGGCCCTCCGGCTGAATTCCTTCGAGAAATCCGGCATCTCGAACGGAGCGCCATCCCTGAGCGCGCTCTTCCATGCAAGGATTCCCACGCTGCTCATGGCAACGCCCCGATACACGTTCAGAAACGGCTGGCGTCCCGTTCGGATTGCGTTCGCGAATTCGAAGTTCGTCCAGAAGTCGCCCCCGCCGTGACCCGCCCGTTCCGCGAGGTGCGCATGATGCGGCCACTCTGGAACATAGGTTCTTTCCGTTGGCGCTCCCCTTGGACAGTCCCAGGGTTCATGCCAGACCCGCACAAGCCCGGGCCCGAAGTAGCCAGGCCCGCGCGTGATCTCCATCGCTCCCTTTGTGCCATGGACCCGCGTCCAGTTGCTGTGGCCGGGCAGAATGAGCCCGAACAGGCGGAAAACCGCGCCGTTGTCCATCCTGCATAGAATGACGCATCCCGGATCCCCCCGCCTGACGGTCTGCCTGTCGAGCTCACGGCACGCTATGGAGAGGGCGTTCACCCTGACCGGCATCCTGCCTGTGATGTAGACCAACGGCGCCAGAGCATGAGTGCAGTAGTAGGTAGGCGGTATCCAGTTGCGCCAGTGGTTCATCCCGGGCGAGATCGCAAGCCTGTCGCGCGGCGACATGGGATGATTGTACTCGCCCTCGGCATAAGTCACATCGCCGATTTCGCCGTTGTCATAAAGTCGCTTCATCTCCATGTGAAACCTGGTGTAGGGATAGTTCTCGGCCAGCATGTATATTCTGCCGCTCTTCTCCACCGCGCGGCAGAGCGCAACTCCCTCTGCAAGGGTGGAGTTGCAGGATGTCTCGCTCATCACGTGCTTGCCGGCCTCAAGCGCCCTGATCGCGAAAGGGGCGTGCTGATCGAAGTAGTTCGCCAGCACCACCGCATCCATGTCGTGCTCGAGAAATCTGTTGTAATCGGTGTATGCAGCCACCCTGTATCGCCGGGCAACCTCCCGCAGGCGCTCCTCCCACGTATCGCACAGAGCCGCCAGCTTCATGCCCGTGAGCTCCGTGGCGCCGGACGCGAAACTCTGGCCGCGTCCCACGCCGACAACACCCACTCTTATCGGCTTCTCCCGGCGCCTTCCCCTCTTCGCAGTCATGGCAAGTTTCCCTCCCGTATCCCGCGAAACGCTATTGCACCCACGAGCGCGAGTCCGGCACATCCAGCCAGCGGCCGCCCTCGACGATGGATTGCTGACTGACAAGGCCGGGCAAAGTCATGTCCATCGCCTCGTGAATCCCGATCGGACAGGGCCTTCTGCCGAGCGCGGCATCCACGAAATCGAGAATTTCGAAATAATCCCCTCCGCCGTGGCCAGCCTTCTCAGCGCGCGCCATGCCTTCCTTCCAGAAATCAGGAAGAAACTCGCCAGCGAGTTCCTCCAGGTCCATCCATGTGTTCATGTCCCTGCAGCGGCCGCGGAGCCAGATGCGGTTCTTCTCGCCCCATGCTCTCGCCGATTCGTAACAGCCGTCTGTGCCCTGAAGCTGGTAGTTCGTCATCGCGTGGGGCCTGTCCGAGAGCATGTCCACTCTGATCTGAACCAGCCCGCCTGACGCCATCTTGCAGAGCATGACGCACGAATCCTCGTTTTCGTACTCCGCACCCCGCGGGTCCCTGTAGTGGTGACCGCTGCCTGCGCAGCAGACCCGCGCGACCCTGTCGTTGGGCATCCACTGAAGGATCGGCCCCAGACTGTGCGTGCCGTATGTAATTCCGTTGATGCCGGTCTGCCACTTGCGTCTCCAGACTGTGATCTCGTTCAGTTCCTTCAGCTCGTGTATGTATTCGCCGACACCATAGTACGTGGTTCCGAACAATCCCCTGCGGACGAGTTCCCGCACGATCGTGTTCGATCTGATGTAAGTATAGTTCTCGGCCATCATATAGACACCGCGGCTCCGCGCCGCGGCAGCCGCCAGCCTGCGGCATTCATCCACGGAAACCGCCGCGGGCACTTCGGACAGCACATGCATGTTCCGCTCCAGCGCGGCAATCGCCTGCGGAGCGTGGAACGGCATTGGCGTGCCCAGGATCACTGCGTTTATGTCCGACTTTTCGAGCATCTGGCCGTAATCGGAATACTGCTGGCGAGCTCCGAGCCTTGCCGCGGCTTCGGCAAGCCGATCGGTGTTCGTGTCGCACACCGCAACGATTTCCACCTCCGGCATGGCATCGCACGCAAGCTTGAAGCTGGCGCCCCGGCCGCAGGCGCCGGCAATCCCAAGACGAATCGGTCTGTTCATCCCAACCTCCCGGCGCGCCATTCGATGAAACGGCCAGCCGATCGTCAAGCAATCACTCGCATGCGCGCTGTTCGATCGCACATCGGGCGGTTCGACGGGTTCGCCCGGCTTCACCTCACCGTCACGACCGTGCCCCGATACAGCGGAGTCCACGTCTGAATGACAAGAGTCGGGCGCATGTGCTGCACACCGAATTCCGTGAGCAAGACTTCGTTGAGATAAGCGGCTGCGGAGGCATGTCCCAGAACAAGGCCGGTGTTCGGCAGGCCGTCAATCCAGTCCTGCAACTTTCCGGTTATATCCCAGGCCATTGCCGTTCCGTGATATGCGACATCAAAATCCCTGCGGCCCAGATCATCCGAAACATTCGAAATAGCCGTATTCGTCCATGCCTGGGCCCAGCTGTTCGCCCCGTCGCGCGTGAGGTCCGTCACTGCCGATGGGGCCCATGTCTCAGCGCAACTCCAGAGCTGGAACCATCGGTCACTCATCGTGCGCGTCGAGATCTGAAGCGATGCGCTGACGAGCCTGGCCACACCTGGACGCAGGGGATCCGAACTGCGCGCCAGCCAATCGGACAGAGCCGCAGTCTCGATCCGCAGCAGCGCCCGGCGCGGCGTGTTTGCAGAGTTGTATGTCCTGAGGTCAGCCACCGATGCAGAGACATAATTGGCATGGTCGGCGCTCAGGTAGGTGTCGCTCCACACAGTCGGGCCGTTGGTGATGATCACATCCTGCCGGCCCTCCCGGCCGGGCCACGCAGGATGAAACACCCCTGCCGTGTCGGTGAGCGCATACACGATTTCCAGGTATGGCCGATTCGAGAGCGCGGCCGCGTCGCTCGAGTAGAAGGAACGGCCGGAATGCAGCTCGCCATCTTCGTTGCAATCCAGACTGATTCCCAGGTTCGCCAATCCGCCGAGATGCCAGGCCTGAACCAGCGACGAAAGATCCAGCACCGAATTGGAACCGTCGGGCTTCGGAGCCCATGGCTGGCGCAGAACACTTCCGATCAGCTGCCCCCTGGCCGGCCGCGTGTTCCATGTCACCGCCTCGGTCCAGGAGACCGTCATGTAATAGATGTCGGAACCGGAGCCGCCTTCCACCCAGTCGCCGGCGCTCGTGAGATAAAGTCTGGCAGAAAGCACCCGCGCCTTCGCAGGCAGGTAATTCTCAAATCGTTCGAACCGGATATACGCCCGCGCCGCGTTGCTCGGAAAACCCTTCCAGTCAGCCCCGCCGTACAAACACACCGGCGCATTGCTGAAGGCTGTGTCCGGATATTCCCTGTGAATATACGTGTCAACGCAGCCGGTATATGCCGAAGCTCCTGCGACCGGCGCGCCGTTCGTTGTCGGCACTTCTCCCTGCCGGAGCCGAAGCGTTACGGTGTTTGTGAACGCTGCCACCGCAGGCTGCCCCAGAAGAAGCGCGGCAACAACAACATACCCCAGCTCGCGCAAAACGATGGAAGCCACCCGATTCAAGTTCATGGGTCGTCTCCCGCGTTATTTGCAGGCGCGTTCCGGTTCATGAGCGTCTCCTGGTGGTTCCGCCCGCGACGAATTTCGGAATTCTGATCACACTGCTGTAACTCTTCCGATCCGCGACAGCCGCCCTCGCCGCAAGGCCGGCCATTGCAAGACCATCCCGCTGCGGATCCATTTCTATGCGAGTCGGCTTCCTGGCGAAAACAGGAATATTGCCCACATTGCACTGTGTGGCGAACTGAATGTCCTGGGGAATCCGCACGCCCTCGGTCACGAGCGCCATCATCAACCCTCTCGAAAAGAAATCATCCGCACTGTATATTAAATCCGGCAACTTTGGTCTCTCGGCCAGGAGTTTCCTCCCCTCGCAGAAGCCGGATTGCTCCACAGGATTGCAGCCGTCCGCGATCCTGGGCAGGCTGTCCATGTCAACCACTTCCATGTCAATTCCGAAAGATGTCATGGCATCCTTGAGCGGCTGCGCCTGAAGTTTCACGTAGGCCAGGGCGCTTCGGTTGCCGCACGACGCGCAATGCCTGGCCAAGCGGCGCATCGGAATCTTCCAGTCAATATCCACAACTGCCATTGCCCCCGCAGAAGGCGACACCGGAAACGCATGAACAAACCTTATGCCCCGCTCCGCGAGAAAAGCGTCAGCCCCGAACGGACCGCCGCTGATGACCGCCAGACTCACCGGCTGAATGTCCAGCACTCTTTTCATGTGGGGATAGCCGGCCGCAGCCTCCCTGCCGTCTATGTAAACGACTGTGACGTGAAAACCTCCCTCGCGCAGACGCGTGAGAAAAGTGTGGTCCCTGGCCGCGAAATAGTATGACACAGCGCCGCTCCATGTGGCGTACAGAATATGCGCGCGGGCAGCACCCTCAGCAGCAGCCACACGGATGCCAGTCTTCCTCCTCGCGCTCAACTCGCCGGATTCCACAAGCCTCCTGACAGCGTTCCTCACGATCATCGGACTGACATTCAATTCGGAAGCCATCTCAAGAATCGTGGGAAGCCTGTCCCCGACTTTCAACACCCCGGCCTGGATCGAAGCCCTGACCCCGCGCGCGATCTGCTCGGTCAACGGCAACGCATCATCTCTGTTGATGGCAAACGGCAGGCGCGGCATTTTCAGCCCCCAATTTTTTTATTGCCTTTATTGGCATAATCATCACAATAGAGCATAGCATTTTGGACTTGAACCTGTCAAGAGCGCAGCGATAATAAAGTTTTGTCCTTCAAAAAGGAAATATATGGCTGCAACCGGCACGCATCGTAGAGGCGGTTTGGCGCTCAGCGGTGCACGGTCTCTGGCCGCTGCGATCATGCTCGGGTTCCCGGGCCCTGCTTCCAGAGCCTACCAGACCAATATGCCCTCAGATGTCCGCGTGGCACAGTTCCAGCAGCCGGCTTATGTCTGGACCGACGACGGCACGTTCCACCTGATCACAACCGGACTTGTGTACCAGACATGGCAGACCAATGTATGGACAACCAATTCCTCGCCAGGGACAGGCTGGTCGCCTCTTCTGGAGAAAGGACCGGGCAATACCCTCCATCTGCTTTACAAGGCCAATGCCACCAATCTCCTCTACACACGCAAGGACCCCGGCCGACCGTGGGCGGCACCTGTGGTGGCAGTGCGAATTCCCACCTCCAACTGGGTCACAATCAACCCGGCCATAACCGACTACAACTATTCTCACGACATGGCAGTTGATACGGACGGATCGGTGCACATTCTCTGGGATGAAACGTACGGGTTCATGACCGGCACGCCAACAGACAACTCGGGCTACACCAATGTGTCCTTCAAGATTCTCTACACCCGATGCTCGGATCCGACCAATCCTGCTGCATGGCCGGCTTCGCCTGTCCATGACTTTGGAAAGCGCACCGACTCCGTTGCCGGACACGATCCGAATCAGCACCGATCCTACCGCCGCAATCCTTTTGCCATCGCTGTCAGCAACGGCCAGGTCCATGTCGTCGCCTACTCCACAACGCCAGGCTATGTCGGCCAGTGGTATTACTATTCCTCCACAAACGGCGCGTCGTGGGCAACATCCTGGGTCGCGAACGGCTCCCATCAGTCATCCTCATGCGAGATCGAATCTGACGGCCGAGGCCGATTTTATGTCTTCTATGCGTATTCGGATCTTCGCTACAGGATTCTGGATGGAACCAACTGGAGCTCAGAACAGGTCGTCCCTGTAAGTTCCACCAGTATTCACGGCTTAGGCGCGGAGCACGATCACGAGGGAAATCTTTGGGTCGTCATGGCCAGAGCCTGGAATGGAGCCTCCGATCCTCAGTCAGCAGGTTATCACTGGCCGCACTCCTATCTGGGCGGAACCAACGGGTTCCGGATCGTGGAAACGAATCAGTTCAGCCAGCACCAGACGATCTATTTCGGCGTGCGGCCCCGCCTGGCAGCGGATGATATCTGGCCTGATCCCGGAGCTGTCTGGTGGGTCATGGACAATATCCCGGCCCCATCAGCGGGCCGCATTCGCGGACTGACCCTGACAGGCCTCTTCGCCGGCAAACCGCCCCCCGGCACGGTCATATTACTCAAGTAATCCCGGCTTTGCGCGAGCCTGCCTTGTCCGGAGCGCCCACGGTTCGAGAAAAAAGGCGTCATGCTCTGCGGGTGGGCGCGAAAGGCCACAATTTGTGAATGCCGATTCGAAACCATGAACAATCGCGCCTTAGGAACTCATGGGCACGTTGGTGGGCGGGGCGCCCCGGCCTCCTCCCTGGCGGCGGCAAGGAATTGGCTTGCGAGGGGGTGGCCCGGACAAAGCCTCAGGCCTTCCTCGAACTGCTCGATTGCCTCCGCATATCGCCCCTGTTTTGCCAGACAGAGTCCAAGATTGATCCTCAGTTCCGCCGTGCCATGATCCAGGGTTATGGCTCTGAGCAGCAACACCTCGGCTTCAGCCGGTCGGCCGCCAGCCATCAGCAGATTTGCAAGATTTGCAAGGTAGGCAGGTTCATCCGGTGAGACGGCCGCAGCCCGCTCTGCGAACCCCAGCGCTTCATATTTCCGGCCCATCCGGGCCAGAGCGCATGCAAGATAGTTCAGCGTCTCGGCATCGTCCGGCGCCAGACCAGCCGCCCTCCGGAAAAGACTTTCACCGAAATCACCCATGCCGGATTCGAACTTTTCCAGACCTGCAAGCCGCATCAGTTCCGCGCGGAAAAATTCCGGAGACCTCTCCTCTGGAAGATGCGCGGGAAAAGCCGACAAAAGGAATACGACCGCAAATACAGACAGACCGCAGGCGACCCGCCTGGCGAACCGTTCCCGGATCGCCCGCGCAATTTCCTCCGCCCCCACAGCAGCCATGACCGCAACCGCAGGCGCTATCATTATCCTGTACCGACCTGCTGCAGGAAAAAAAGCGGCTCCTGTGGCGAAAGCCATCGCCATTGCAGCAAAGGGGAAACCAACCCGCCGAAACGCCACAACAGCGCCTGCCGCAGCCAGGGGCCACAATACGCCGAACGGAAATCCGAACCCGCCAATCCGCCAGGCAAGCGCAGCCAGCGGCGGGGACGCGACGCGGTATTCGTACAGATCCACATTCCGCGGAATCTCCCTTCCGCACAGAAACATGTGCAGCCGGATCGCAATTCCCTTCAGGAACACCATGGGGCTTGCGCGGAAATATTCCCATGCCTTGCGCCGGAAGAAAATGTCCCGTTCCGCCACTGAGACGGCTCCGTTCTCGCGCGCAAACCGCAATATCCGGTTCCATTCTGCTCCCGGCCTTGCACACGCTGTCTGACGCCAGTTTTCATTGTTTGCCAGGTAAAAATTGATCCCGCCGTTTTCGGGCAGAATGCCGGCTCTGCCAGCGCACTGCCCCTTTGCGAGCGCCAGGGCGCCGGCAACAAGAGCAAACCCGGCCGCGGAACAGCCCAGACATGCCGCAACGCGCCCGCGCGGGATGCGCCGCATCGAACGCATCAGAATCAATGAACCGCACCAGACAACCATCATGGCCGGCAGGACGATCGGACGGTTCGCAACCTCCAGCCCGGCGGCAATTCCAGCCAGAAGAAAACTGGCTGGACTGGCGGTTGACGGCGCAACAAAGCAGAGGAAAACAGCGAGCAGAACAACCGCCCATCCTTCCGGCATGAGATCCGTCTCGTAGAAAATGAGCGGGCCGCAGAACGCGCATATGACACCGGCAATCCATCCTGCGCGATTCTCACCCCATGCCCGGCCCACAGCAGGCATCAAGGCGCAAACCGCCGCCCCGATCGCCGCCTGAACCAAGCGGGCGGCAAGCGGAGCAACGCCGAACAGCCGGTACACCAGTGAAAGCCAGAGCGGATAGAAAACGGGCTGCCAGAAAAGCGGTTCAGGCGTCGGTTCACCGCACGCGAGGGCTGCAGCCATTTTGTGATACGAGAGAGCGTCAACGACCGGGCTCCCATATATTTCATCTCCCTGCAGACTGAGGACATGCCAGGCACGGATGCTGAAGGCCGCCGCGAAAAGCAACAGTTGAAGCAGGATCCTGCGTTCGAAAAATGGCTTTGCGGCTCCACCGGGCGACACCAGCCACCATCCAGTCAGCGCACCACAAAAATCGTGCCGCGTATGGAAGTGAAACGGATGATGATGTCCGTTCCATCATATTTTATCTCGCGACTCGCGCTGAAATCAGACGGCATGTCCACTCCGGCAAAGGCGCCGGAGAGGGCGCCGTTGTGACGGATCAGAACAAAACTTTCGTCATAAGTCGAAGGGAGAACAGCCCGGTTCGCGACAGACCTTATCCTGATTCTGGCGCCGGACTGAACAGTCAGCGAAACAGTTGACATGTCGAGGCGTGGAACGTCCTTTTGCGCTGAAGCCATATCCACATCGAATGTCACCCTCGCGCCAGAGCCGATGGTCAGATTGCCTGAGCCCTGAATCACGCGCGGCTTCCAGCATGAGTCAACCGAAAGTTCCTGGTTGATTGTCAGCGTCTGGCCGGCTGCAATCTCGACCGGCCCCAATCCCAGAAGCCTGCCCCAGGCGTCGGACACGTTGAGCCTGAGAAGTCCGCCTCTTTTAACTTCCACATCATTATCCGGCATAAATCCGTTCCCGGACGTTATCTCCACATATCCCTGCAGCACGGTTATTCTGCCTGTGACGGCGTTGTTCGCGCCCCTGATGTAGATCCACTTGTTGGCGTCCTCCACACCCCACAGACACATCCCGTTGCCGCCCTGAATTGATCCGTACAAATCAAGATCGCTGCTCCAAGTGCCGCCATACCGGAAATAAACAATCCCTTCAGCATTGCCGAAATCTATCTTCGGCCTGCATGAGTGCGCGGCTCCCTCATAGCACAGAAACGGCGCAACCGGCGCCTGGCCGCCGCCCGCGAGCCTTCCGAGCCTGAGGGTGTATGTATCCGTGCCGCCGCCCTGGCAGGTTATCGCATTGCCGACCACCAATCCGAAACACGCCCTGTCAGCCGTGACAGTCTGCGCTGTGAGGAACTTCGCGAACATGCCTTCGGTCAGGTTGTTGATATTTATCGTCTCGTCATACGCAGCCATCCTGAACCCGGTCGCCGCATCGTAATCGAGCAGATCAGGCCTCGAGAGACTGCCGTTAGGCCCATTCTGCGCGGCAAAAACAGCATGATTTGTGACATGGCCGGAGGGGTAAGAACTCACATACAGCCGTTCCCAGGGACTTGTCACGCGGCCGAGGTTCGCGTTGCTGTTTCCCGCGGCGACGAAAAGCACGCTGTGCTCCAATCCGGCAAGACTGTGAGCTGTCAGGACAGTGTCCGCGCCGTTCTCGTCAAGCGAGAGCACAGCGGCTCCCCTGTACGACAGGCCCGTCACCTCGCTGGAGCTGTTGTACTGCTGCGCGTACCCGTTATGGTCTATCAGCAGCGGAATGCCGTCGAAGCCGCCCGAGCGCTGAGTCACAAGCCTGCCGCCTGCCTCATCCCCTCCGACTATCCAGCGGCTGATCCCGCACCGAAATGCAGGCGCACTGCTGTCCAGCCGGACCTCGCCTGTGTCATACCCGTTGTGGTATGTGCCCACGATCCGGCATTCGACTTTGCTCGTCAAGGCCGTGAAAACCGGGCAATCGGCGCCGCTGCCGAGATAGAAGATGTTGTGGGTGGCGCCATAAGGCTGACCAGCCGACCTGATGACCATCTGAGTGAAAGTCCCGCTGCCGGCTATGGCAACCGTCCCTTTCTGAAGGCGCGTATCCACATCCTGACAATCCTTCGCAAGTCCAAGCCATGGCGTTCCTTCACCTATGTTCAGCGTGAAGGCGGCGCTGTTGAAGCTGGCCCCAAGGCCGAACAGGATGTCCGCCGCTGAACCACCGCTGGCTATTGATGTTGCGCTCACATCCGTATGGCTCACTGAAGCCCAGCGCGCGAATACCGCCTCAGGACCCGATGCGGCCGGATGAGGAGTGAAACCGGACACCCTGGTCACCTGTGAGAGTCTGGCCGCGTTGCCCCTCAGGGAGCCCAGAACGTCAATTATGAATCTGTCGCGAGTCGGCGTGCCTCCCGTAAGTTCCACGATCCCCCCGTTTCTCGCGATAACGCCGGCCCGGCCGCCATCCGCGGCCCCGCCCTCCGCCTGAGCGCCGAAAGTGCAGCATATCCTGGCCTGACCGGATACTGAGGCGAGTCCCTTTCCGAGAGAACCTGCCGCTTCCGCATAAATATCGGCGGACCGCCTGCTGCTGTTGAACGCTGAGAACCCGCCGGAAAAGTTGGACTGCGGACCTTTGACATACAGAGCGGCTCCGTATGTTCCGCCCGTGAACACGAGATTGACCCAGCCGGTGCCGGTCAGCGTGAGACCCGATGCAAAAACAAATGGAGTGCTGGCGCCGTTCTGGCCGAAACTGACACCGCTGCCGGTATCAATGATCATGTTGGAAAAACTCGCGCCGGCATTGGCTACCGAGCCCGTCACAATGCAACCGGCTCCGCTGAAGGCAAGCGCTGACGAGGAATCAGCCCCGACAAAACAATACCCCGGCACAGTCAGGCATATGCTGTTGACGCAAGCGGTAAATCCCGGCGCGATTGTAACGGTACCTGTGGAACTGTCAAAACGCGCAGTGTCTGCTGCCGCGCCCGTGTCGTTCGGCCATGCCACATACCCTGCACCGTCGTACCAGCGGGCCGAGGAGCCATCCCAGATTCCGCTTCCACCGTTAACAGGAGCGGTTCCATCCGCATCCCACTGATAGGTCGCAGCCTTCAAACCGACAGGCGCGAGAAGGGCTGGGCACACGAACAGCATCAGGAAAAGGACGCGCTCGCAATGCGACACGATACAGAACACCCATGTTTTCATGGCAATCCCGCTCCTTTCATGTCCAAAGCAGGCGCAACATCATTTCCTTCCGGCCGCGCCTGGTCCGAGCCGGCGCCATCAGCGATCCACCTGAACGGCACAGTCTTCATCGCGGGTCCGCGGCACCTCCCCTCCATCAGCGCGACAAGGAGTTCAACCAGACATGCCGCGAAGTCTCCGGCGTCGTATTCCATCCTCGTCACAGGAAAAGGCGAGAAATGCGCAAGGCCTCTGTTGGCATGAGTCACGATTGCCAGATCCTCAGGAACGCGGATGTCCAGTTCCATGACGGCCATTGCGGCCGTGTTGAACAGAAGCTCGTCGCACACAATCAGCCCGTCCGGTTTCCGGTCCGCCGTGCTCCACAACCCGCAGAAAGCCCGATATCCGGCGCCTGGCAAGGTCGGATGCTCGCAGCGCCTGACCAGAGCCGGCCTGTGGCGCGCCCCCTCTTCGCTGAACACCCGTTCGATCTCCGAGTCTGTGATCCCCCAAGCGAGCACGCCGATCATCCGCCTGCCTTCGGACACGAGCCGACGCAGCGCATGGCGCAGCATGTCGGAATAATCAACAAACACCCTGTTCCCGAAAGACGAGCCGTCTCCAGCCATCGGAAGCCCGATGTCTCTTCCGGCATCAATCCACTCGGCCGAACCCGGACTGGCGACGCTCGCCACACCGAGCACATGTCCCCTGCGAATCTCATCCGCCAGCTCCGCCGCTCCGGACGAAGGCTTCCCGTCCATGACACGCTGATCCACCAGAAACAGACGCGTATTGTATCCCCTGCCCCTGAGCAGATGCTCGACCCTCTTCGACGCGAGGAGAAAGAAGCCCGATCCGGCGGCCTCCGCCACAGACACACCCAGCGCGACAGCCACATATCTGCCGGCCGCCGGATCGGCCACATACGTGCCGGAGCCGTGCCGCCTTTCGACAAGGCCATCCCGCTCCAGTCTCGCAAGCGCCTCCCGCAGGGTCAGAGTGCTCACGGCGAACCGGCGCGCCAGCGCGGCTTCCGAGGGCAGCCTGCGGCCGGGTTTCGAACGCCTGATCTCCCTTTCGAGCGTCGAGGCTATCTTCAGATGAACCGGCCTGCGGCGGCTTTTTCCCTGCCCGCTCTTCATCAGCCCATCCTCCACCTCATTTGTACATGCCTTGATTAAGTCATTAAATGACTTGCGCGTCAATTTCTTTCTGATAGGATCAGGCTCACAAGTCCACGGTCGGACCATGACAAAAGGGAGGCCCAAGATGAAAAGCATGCATGTCCGAGCATTGACTCTGGCCCTGGTCGCTCTTGCCGCACTGGTCAGCCTCCTGCGCGCACAAACCGAAAAGGGGCGGGTGCCGGTCGGCAGGTTCACCGCCGTCAGGCTCGCCAAACCTCCAGTCCTTGACGGCAGAATCGAGCCCGGCGAGTGGGATGACGCGTTCGGCTCATCCGGCATCATCGCCGCCTTCGACCACGTCCTCATAACATCGGCGACCCATATGCGCATGGGGTGGGACGAAGGCCATCTCTATTTCCTCTTCGTCTGCAAGAGGGGCCCGGGGGAATGGCGCCTCACAAAAACAGTCAGGTTCAACGACGACTACGATTTCGGGGATCCATCTGTCGAAATCTGGATCTCGCCTCCAAAGCCTGTGCCGGAAACCTATCAGAACATTATCAACACCTATCCGGCCGTAATGGACAACCACCAGATTCCCAGCCGCGGATACACCGGCGCCGGATGGAAGGGCAATTGGAAAATAGGAGTCCATGAGGATCCGGATTCGTACATCATCGAGGCTGCGATACCTGTTGCGGATTTCGGCATGGCCGGCATCAGGGACGGCGATGTCTGGAACATCCTTCTGTGCCGAACCTGCCAGGGCGCCAAACCGCGAAGCCAGGGCTCCTGGTCCATCACACAGGCATTCGCCGAAATACCCCAGCATCCGCCTGTGGTCTTCCGCGATGATGAAACAGCCGTACAGATGGACGGAGTCGAAACACTGCTCTCGGGCAGCTATCGAATGTCTTTGAAGCTCGCAGCCCCCAGGAGCCGCGCCGCGGATCTTTCGCTTGAACTCCGCTGGCACAGGAGCAACGAGCCGGGCGATCCCTCGGACATCGTTGAGACGAAAAAAATCGCGCTCAAGCCTGGCGCGCGGGAGCTCGTCCAACTGGCCGGCGATGTTCCCAAATTTGACGACAAAAACGACCAGCGCAGGGGAGTGCTCACCCTGACGGTCAGCGATGCCTCGGGCGCGGCCATTTTCCGCCAGAGCTTCCCGTACGTTGTCTCGGGCTGGACATGGTCGAGGCCGGAAAAGCCGGCCAACTCGCCTGAAAGCAAACCGCTGGCAACGTGGGTTCAGTACGCTCCGGAAACTCACGCTCTCGTTGTCCGGGCCGATGTATTCGACATGCCGGAGAAGACGCGGGCCGCGGCCGCGGTTGCCAGGGTGCTGGATGGCTCGCAGGGCAACAGGGAATTGCTCTCCACCCGTATGCCCCGGTTCCGGGAATGGTATTCGTCCGCGTTCATCATGCTCGAGGGTATCGAGGCTCCGGTGTGGGATCACACCCGCGAGGACGCGATCGCAGCACAGGCCAAGGCCATCCGCGAGGCGAACAAGGAAATATCCGCCAGGGAAAAGGAGGCAAGAGAGGCGTACGAGCGCGCAAGAAGACAATGGGAGGAACGAAAGGCCAAGGATCCGGAGAAGGCAGGCCCTGAACCGACTCCGCCGCAGACGGTCGAGCCCAAACCATTGCCGGAACTGCCGAAAGGCCCTGACCCGCGTGTGCTGGTCGTTGAAACAGCCGCGCTCGATTCGGATGGCAACGTCCTGGCAACCGACAGGCAGGAAGTGAAGCTGCTTCGCCATAAGTTCTCGTGGCAGAACAACGACGCCGGCATAACGGACAAGGTCATACCGCCATGGACGCCCATACGCGCAAAAGGGAAAACTTTCGAAGTGTGGAACAGAACATTGGACATTGATGGTCTGGCCTGCGCCGGATCGGTCGCAAACGGCCGAACCGCGCAAATCCGCTCAATGCGCCTTGTGGCAGTGGTTGACGGCCGCCCCATCCCCGTGTCTGCGACCGCTCCGAAAATCGAAAAGGCCGCCGAGGCATGGGTGGAGTTCTCAGGCGCGGGAGAGGCCGGCGACATCTCGTTCTCCGCCAGAAACCGCCTCGAATTCGACGGATATGTCGTCTCTGACCTCACCATAAGCCCGAAGAGCAAAGAGGGAGCGAAGATTGACGAGCTGTTCTGGGAACTCGTGCTGCCTGAAGACGAAGCGACCCACTTCTGCGCCACGGCCGGCGGCTGGGCAGCAGTACACGACGAGACACCGCCGCACTGGACAAGCCAGCAGACTTCATCCGGAATGCTGATCGGCGATTTTGTGCCGTACATCTGGCTCTCCAACAGCGAACGGGCATTCATGTGGTTCGCAGACAACGACAAGGGGTGGATCACGGAGGAGGAAAGGAAAATTCCAACTCAGGAAATCATCAGGGAAAAGGGACTCGTGACCCTCAAGGTCAGGTTCATCGAAACACCTTCCACGCTCACGCAGCCCACGACACTCAGGTACGGCTGGATGACTTTCCCCTCCCGCCCGCTCATGCCCGGTTTCCGGGCGATCATCTGTGGGCAGGGCAGAACCGATTACCCGAGCGCGCGCTTCACTCACTTCTGGGCCGACGCGGACTGGGCGGTTCTGTGGCCCTACTACTGCAGCCCCTTTCCCTGGAGCATGGAAAGATCCGCCAGAGTCCTCCGAAATCCCAATGTGAGCCCTGAACACAGACCGATGGTCGGCTCAATAGCCCACTCGATCGGCAGATACATGGATTACGAAGGACGGGATTTCTCCGCCTTCGCGGTTGATTGGGGCGAAATGCCGGGCATCATAGGCAACGCGGATGTGACTCAGAGCAAGGGACCGATAGATTTTCGCGTATGGCATTACAGACGCTGGGTCAGGGAGGCTGGATTCAAGGGGCTGTACATTGACGAGAACTATCTCAGCTTCGACCGCAATCCTCTCACGGGCGGCGCCTACGTGAAGCCTGACGGCCGGATCCAGCCGGGCTACACCTACACCGGCCTGCGCGAGTACTTCAAGCGGATGATGATCATGTTCCATCAGGAAGGCGTTGCGCGGCCCAATCTGTGGCAGCACATTTCAAGCGGTGCAGCCTATCACGCGTGGTATGGCGACATCCTCATGGAAGGGGAGAACGTTGAGCCGACCAACGACGAGTTCGACTATATCGAGGTTCTTCCGGCCGGCAGAATGCGGGCCATAGGCAGCCCTGTCTGCAACGGCGCGACGACCATCATGATGTGCCAGTCTCAGCGCCATGCGACCAAATGGGAGCCGAAACACACCCACCAGTTCGTCGGCTGGGTCATGGCCCACGACATTCTTCCTGAACAGGTGCGCTGGTACGGTCCAATCGCTCAGGCCGGCAGGCTCCATGAGGACAACGTCCGGTTTGTCGGTTACTGGAAGCCGGAAAATCCCGTGAAATGCATCACACCGGACTGCGTGGCTTCGATGCACCGCGCGGATGACCGCGCGCTGATCTGGGTCGTGAACAAGGCCCGTCAGAGCAGGCAGGCCGAACTGAGGATAGACTGGAAATCGCTCGGCCTGAACAGGGCCGGAACCTGCGCCGTCAACGCCGAAACAGGGGAGGATATACCGCTCACAGAATCCGGCCTGACCCTGCCGGTGGAGCAGCGCGATTTCTCCGCGGTCCTGCTTGTGGAAAGGCGCGCGCTCGATGAGGGGCAGTCTTTTGCGGCTTCTTTCGACAAGGGCTCTCTCGTGGCAGACCAGGCTCTGGGATGCGAGGTTCTTGTCGGCGCCTCTGCGCTCGCCGAAAGCGACCGGGGCAAGGCTCTCGCAGTGGCCGACTCAGCAGCGCAGTTGTGGTCGCACATCAATCTGCGCGACCGGGCCGGCAGGCTGGACTTCAGGGCAAAACTCGCCCCGGAAAAGCGCGGAACGATTCTTTCCACGGCCACTGAAGCCATGCGCGCGCCGGGCGTCAATCCGCCGGCTCCTTC
>Ga0272448_1001234_pt1 | contig 35184 bp, 27 predicted proteins | sample YNPCB0191_FD_202220 | JGI IMG/M metagenome (GOLD analysis project Ga0272448, IMG submission 202220) | Hot spring sediment microbial communities from Yellowstone National Park, WY, United States - YNP-CB-019-1 | ecosystem: Environmental > Aquatic > Thermal springs > Hot (42-90C) > Sediment...
CGATTCTGCCGCTCCGGGCGTCCGGCCCAGATCGTCGGAATCGGCGCTGACAACTGAAAAGCGACGGCCAGGGAATCCACCTTAAATTAGGCCGAAAGCTGTCTTGACAACGGGGTACACTTTACGGAGATTCGTCGAGCTGCTTCCCCGATGATTTCGATTTCCCGTACAACTGCTGCCTGACGCATATCATCATTCAGAAATTCGTCCTGGTTGATGCCATCGAGAAACTTTTGTACCAAAAGCGAAGCTTGCAGCATATCCTCTATGGAATCCAAGTCACGCTGCGGCATAAATCACCTCGGCACTCTCCAGGATCTCCCGTTTGCGTCGAGCATTGCGGCTGTTCTCGATGCCGCGCCGGCTGATGAAATCGACCCTTCGCCTGAACAACTCTGTCAACTCGTCCTGCATCTCGACATAATCGAATAAGGACCAGTGGGCATCCGGTGCAAAGGTGACCAACACGTCGATATCGCTTTCGGGCTGGAAATCTTCGCGTATTACTGAGCCGAAGAATGCGAATTCAATGATCCGCCACTTCCGACAGAATGCTTCGATAGCTCCCTGATCTACTGGTATCTTCAGATTCACCGTCCCCCCTCCATCCGCAACCGTCATAGTACCAATAGGTAATATCCATAATACCATATCCATCGTCGTAAGAGGAGAACATAGACGGCGTTGCCAAAATCACCGCCGGAAATCCAATACAACAACTCCACCACAATCAACCGCATCAACTGATGCAGAAAGGCCTTCAGCATTTCTGAATTGGACCCGCACCCACTGATGACTGCCTACTCCTCACCGCTCACTTCCCGCAACAACCCGGCCAGCTTCTCCGCCAGCGACCGGTTGATGCCCGGCACGGCGTTGAGCTCCTCGGGGGTGGCTTTGCGGATTTTGTCCACGCTGCCGAAGTGCTTGAGCAAGGCTTGCTTGCGCGACGGGCCGATGCCGGGGATCTCATCCAGCAGGCTCTCCTTCACTCGGCGGTTGCGCAGCGTGGTGTGATATTTCAGCGCGAAGCGGTGTGCCTCGTCGCGGATGCGCTGGAGCAGGTGCAGGGCGCGGGAGTTGCGTGGCAGCATGGTGCCATGCTCCAGCCCCGGTTGGAAAATCTCCTCGTAGCGCTTGGCCAACCCGATGACCGGCACATGGATATCCAGTTCGCGCAGCGCCTGCAGCGCGATATTCAACTGCCCCTTACCGCCATCGATGATCATCAGGTCCGGCAGTGCGGCGAATTTGCGCGATTTCAGCAGCGCCGCGCCCAGCCGCCGCTCCAGCATCTCGTGCATCATGGCGTAATCGTCCGGCGCGCCGGTGTAGTGACGAATTTTGAAGCGGCGATACTCTCCCTTGTCCGGCAGGCCATCGGTGAAGACCACCATGGAGCCCACGGAGTCCTCGCCTTGCAGCGTGGAGATGTCGTAGCATTCCAGCCGTTTCGGCGCTTCCGGCAACCCGAGCTCATCCGCCAGCTCCCGCAACGCCTCGCGCGCGTTCTGCGTCTCTTCGCTGACTTTCGCCTGCTGCTGCTCCAGATAGATGCGCGCGTTTTCGGTGGTCATTGCCACCAGATCGGCTTTCGGCCCACGTTGCGGGATCAGCAGGCGCACGCGCTTCTTCCGGCGCTCGGACAGCCACTCCTCCAGCAGTTTCCCCTCACTGATGACGTGCGGCAACAAGATCATGCGCGGAGGCGAGCCGACTTTTGTGTAATGCTGGGCGAGGAATGCCGTAAGCAATTCGTCCTCACCGATGCCGGTGACGCCATCCAGCAGATGGTGCTGCTGGTCGATAAGCTTGCCGTCGCGCACCACCGAGATGGTCATGCACGCTTCGTCTGCGCGCGCATAGTAGGCGACCACATCCAGGTCTTCCCGTTTGGTAGATACAACGAGCGCGTCCTGCTGCACCTGTTTCAAGCTCAAAATTTTATCGCGCAGGCGCGCCGCCGTCTCAAAGCGCAACTCGCTTGCCGCCTGCTCCATCTCCGCGCTCAATTCATCGATAAGGTGGTCCATCTTCCCTTCCAGGAAGAAGATGGCCTGCTCCACCTGCTGTCCATATTCCTCCGGCGTGACGATGCCTGCGCACGGCCCCGTGCACTGGTTGATGTCATAGTCGAGGCATGGACGTTTCAACAGTGCGCCTTTCTCGTCCCACGCGCATCCCGCCCGCCGCTTGATGGAGTTTTTCGTCTCCTGCCGCAGCTTGAACACCCGGCGGATGAGCCGCACCACATCCCACATCGCCCCCACATTGGTATACGGTCCGAAGTAGCGCGCGCCATCCAGCAACAACTGCTGCCCGCGCACCACTGCGACCTTTGGGAAGGTGTCCTGCGTGGTGATTTTAATGTAGGGATAACTCTTGTCATCGCACAGCTTGACGTTGAACTTCGGCTTGTAGCGCTTGATCAGCGTGGCTTCCAGCGCCAGTGCCTCCATCTCGCTGCCCACCACGATGATGTCGAAGTCGGCCACCAGGCTCACCATCGTCTGCGTCCGCAGATGCAGGTCGCTGATGTCCCCGAAATAGCTGCGCACGCGATTCCGCAGCACCTTCGCCTTGCCGACATAAATGATCGCCCGCCCGGCATCCCGCATGAGATAGACACCCGGCTGCGTCGGCAATTGCGACAGTTTATGTTGAATGGTCTCGTTCATGGTTGTTATTTTTCACCGCGGAGACGCTGAGACGCAGAGGATTTGGGAGGGGGTCGCTTTGCTTCACGGTGCTCCGGCGGGAGAATGGATTATGACTGCAAACATTATACTCGATTTCGCCTCATGAGGTGTAGTGTGGGAGCCGGCGCTGGCCCGGTTGTCGTTCAGGGATCTATGGCGTAATATGTTTGTATGGAGGACATCATGAGCGCGGTTCCAGATCGTCATTACTCGTTGGAGGAATATTTCGCTTTTGAAGAAGCGAGCGACGAGAAGCACGAGTATTATCGCGGCATCATCAGAAAAGTAGGGTGTCCGGAAGAGGATCTTTCACCTGAGGAGTATGCACTTCTCGATAAAATACGCAAGTCAATCCAGGAAGCAAGGAGTAAGTCCGAGGCTAATTATTGATCCATTCATTGAACATTAAATAGCAAGTTTACGTCAGGCAACGCATTCGCCTTGGCTTGGAGCGCCAACCTCCTGGTGAGCGGATTATAGATCTGGTAGCGGGATAATAATCCGCTTACCAGGAGGTTCGCGCTCCAAGCCGTCACCAGTTTTATTACCATTAGAACACGGATCAGTCCTCTCAGCGTTCCTCTGCGTCTCCGCGTCTCTGCGGTGAAAACTCCAACTATTCTTCCATCCGCATCTCATGCATCAGCGTCGGGTTTTCGATGCCGGCAGCCTGATCATCGGCGCGGGCGAGGAGATAGAGCAAGGTGGAGAGGCGGTTGAGGTAGCGCAGGACCTCTTCATTTCTCAACTCGCCCTGATGTGCCAGCGCCGTCACGCGGCGTTCTGCGCGGCGGACGGTGGCGCGGGCCAGGTGCAGTGCGCCGCCTCCCGGCGTATCGCCCGGGGCGATGAAGGCGTGCGGATTATTGATCCATCGCGACAGCTCTTCGACATCCGTCTCCAGTGAAACCACGTCCTCGGCGCAGATGCGCCGTTTCAGTTGCCCTGGATCCGGCGCCGCCACCTCCGCCGCCAGCATCGACAACTCGCGCTGCAGGTGGATGAGCAGCGGTTTACTCTCCTCCCGCACCGCCAGCGCGCGCGCCAGCCCGATGGCGGAGATCGCCTCGTCCAGCGCCCCCAACGCCTCAATCCGCGGCGACTCCTTTGCCACCCGCTCCCCACCGATCAACCCGGTATACCCGGTATCGCCTTTGCTGGTATAAAACATGGTTACTCCTTATCTCTTTTGACAGGATTGACCGGATTCACAGGATTTGTTTTGGCAATCCTGTGAATCCGGTCAATCCTGTCTAAAAATCCCACACACTCAGCGCCGCTTCGACGTTCTCCAGCGGGGTCAGGTGGTCGGCTTCGGCTTCGCCGATGAGGCCGCCGTGGCGCCAGAAGGTTTCGATCATCTGGTGGGCGGCCTGGCGGAGAGAGTCCGGAGTGCCGTGCGGCAACATCTTCTGCCGATCCAGCTCGCCCCAGAAGGTGATCTGCCCCGCGAACGGGCGCAGGGTGTCCAGACCCATGCACCAGACCTGAGAATTCAGCGCATTGACGCCCATTTCGATGAAGTCCGGGATGATGTCGGCGATGTAGCCATCGGAATGGAAGAAGACCCGCTTGCCGGCGTTGCGCACCAGGTCGAAGAGCTCCTGGTATTTCGGTTTGAAGAACGCGCGCCAGGTTGCCGGCGAGATGAGCAGGCTGCGCTGGCTGCCCCAATCGTCGCCAAAGACGATGGCATCCACATCAAAGCGCAGCCAGCGCTCGATGTAGGCGCGGAAGAAGCCGAAGACCCGGTCGCGCAGCTCGTAGACGTCCGCGCAATCCTCATCGGCCAGATCGGCGTAGAGATTCTCCGGCCCACGCAGAAACTGCATCTGTTCCCACGGGCGCACCCAGCCGCCCAGCACGAACTTGTCGCGATGCGCGGCAATGCCTGCCGCGGTATCGTCAAAGCCGTCATCCAGGTGGTCCACTGGCCAGTGATAGCCGGCGAGCTGGCCATAATCCGCCAATGGCGACCGCTTCACTTCGCCGATCATGCCGTCCTGCAGTACCAGCCAGTCGCAATCCCAGGCATCTGTATAAGTGCCGCGCGTGTAGGTGTTGGGGTGGTACAGCGGATCATGGTACGGCGGGCGATAAAAATCGCGCGGATAGCGCTGCAGCAACGCCTTCACCGCCTCCTCCCGCCCGATCATCAGGGCAGGCAGCAACCAGAAATCCAGCGGCACCCGCTCCGCCCCTTGAAAATCCAGCGTGGCATACACCAGTTCACGGCTATTCATGATCGAATTCCTCTTTTTGACAGGATTAACAGGATTGAAATACTTATTCACCGCAGAGACGCTGAGACGCAGAGATTCTTTTCACTGCTATGCGACAGGACAGGTTATCGGTCCCATGCAGAGCCCCAAAATAATCCTGAAAATCCTGTCAATCCTGTCAAAAAACTACTGCAATTCCACCTCGTGCCAGGCGCTCAGGGCGGCTTCGATGTTTTCCAGGGAGGACAGATTGTCGACCGAGGATTGACCGATGAGGCCGCCGTTGCGGTAGAGCTTTTGCACCATCTCTTTCGCTGCCGCGCGGATTTGCTCCGGCGTGCCATGTGGCAGCATCTCCTGGCGATCCAACTCGCCCCAGAAGGTGATCTTGCCGGCAAACTGCTGCACGTCATCCAGCCCCATGCACCAGACTTGCGAGTTGATGGCGCTCAGGCCCATCTCGATGAAATCGGGGTAGATATCCAGGATGTAGCCGTCGCTGTGGAAGAAGATCTTCTTGCCGGCGTCCAGCGCGATGTCAAAGCATTCCTTATACTTCGGTTTGAAGAATTCCCGCCACTTCGCCGGCGAGATGAGCAGACTGCGCTGGCTGCCCCAGTCGTCGCTGAAATAGATGGCGTCCACGTCGGTCTTCGCCCAGCGTTCCGCATAGCGGCGAATCAATCCGAAGACGCGGTCGCGCAGCTCGTAGACTTCCCCGCAATCTTCATCCGCCAGGTCTTCATACAACTGCTCCGGCCCGCGCAGGAACTGCATGCGCTCGAAGCCGTCGCCGCACCAGCCGGTGGTGAATTTGTCCTTGTTCGCCGCCAGCGCGGCTAGCGTCTCGTCCCACCCCTGCTCTACCTGCGCGGTCGGCCAGGCGTAATCGGCCAGCTTGCGGTAATCATCCAACGGCGCACGCTTCACCTCGCCAACCATTCCGTCCTGCAGCAGCAACCACTCACACCCCCACAGGTCGGTGTAGGTGCCTTTCTTATAAAACGGAATATCGAAGATCTGGTTCACCTGGATGCCGGCGATATCCGTCGGATACCGCTTCACCAGCGCATTCACCGCCTCTTCCCGCCCATACCAGGTAGACGGCAACGGCCAGAAATCGGTAGGCAACCGCTCCGGCCCGGTAAAGTTCAACGTAGCATAAACCAGTTCACGGCTATTCATGATGTTCCTCTTCTGACAGGATTTACAGGATTTACAGGATTTTATTTCATCTACAGCGCAACCGGCCACTAAAATATCAAGCCAGCCACCCAAATAAGAGACAAAAAATCCTGCTAATCCTGTTAATCCTGTCTAAAAATTACTTTACCAGTCCCAGTGTTCGCTTAAATCGGCAGATCACCTCCGCTTTGCCCAGTACTTCCATCATGTGGAAGAGGGAGGGGCCTTTGGTGCGACCGCTCATGGAGACGCGGGTGGGATGGATGACTTTACCGGCGCCCACGCCGAGGGATTCGGCGACGGTGCGGACGAGTTGCTCGTATTTTTCCGCCGTCAACTCCGCCTCGGGCAGCGCCTCGATCTGCTCGATCATCTGCTGGAAGGCCGGGCGCACGTGTTCCGGCGCCGGGTTCAGCCACTTCTTCACCGCCTCGTCTTCGTACTCAAAATCCTGGGTGAAGAGGAAGGAGATCAGGTGCGGAAGCTCGCTGAGCGTATGCACCTTGTCCTTCTCCAACTCCACGCATTTCCGCGCGAAGGCGCGCTCATCGTCGGTCGGGTGCTCCGGCAGCAGGCCCGCGCGCTGCAGGAAGGGTTCCACGTAGGGATAGAGTTCATCGAGCGACATGTCGCGGATGTAGACGCCGTTCACCCAGCGCAGCTTCTCCAGATCGAAAATCGGCCCGCTGGTGTTGAAGCGGTCGAAGGAGAATTTCTCCACCAGATCCTGCAGCGAGAAGATTTCCTTTCCCTCCGGGTGCGACCAGCCCAACAGCGCAAGGAAGTTGAGCAGCGCCTGCGGCAGGAATCCTTCATCGCGATACCAGTTCAGCGAAGTGTGGCTGTGCCGCTTTGACACCTTGCTGCGGTCCGGATTGCGTAACAGCGGCAGATGCGCATAATAAGGGATCTCCCAGCCGAACATGTTGTAGAGCACGATGTGCTTGGGCGTGCTGGAAATCCACTCCTCGGCGCGTGTCACGTGCGTGATGCCCATCAGGTGGTCATCGACGATCACCGCCAGGTGGTAGGTCGGGTAGCCGTCGGACTTCAAGATGATCTGGTCGTCGATAAGCGCGTTCTCGAAGGCGATCTCCCCGCGGATGAGATCGACCCACGAGGTGGTGCCCTCGTCCGGCATCTTCATGCGCACCACATGCGGCACGCCGTCGCGCACCATCTGCGCGCTCTCCTCCGGCGACCGGTGACAGAGGCAATAGCGGTCGTACTTCAGCGGCAGCTTCTCCGCCTCCTGCCGCTCGCGCATCTCCGTCAGCCGCTCCTTCGTGCAGAAGCAGTAGTAGGCGTGCCCTTGTGCGATGAGCTGTTCGGCGTAATGCTTATACAGCGCCAGCCGCTCGCTCTGGATATACGGCCCCACCGGCCCGCCGATCTCCGGCCCTTCATCAGGCGTAATCCCCAGCCACTGCAGCGCTTCCAGAATGTTATGCGCGGAACTTTCCCGATAGCGCTCGCGATCAGTGTCCTCTAGGCGCAGCACGAACTGCCCCTCATGATGATGCGCGAAGGCATAATCGAACAGGCCGATATACGCCGTGCCCACATGCGGATCCCCCGTCGGCGACGGCGCGATTCGAACTCGTACAGGTGTATCATTCATAGCGGTGCTATTGTAGCAGAGAAGGCGGCGGAGTTAAAGGCAGTTGGTGTGGGGGTATGGGAGTTTGGGGGTGTGGGAGGATTGGGCGGGCACGTGAAGTGAGAACCGAGCATGTTCATACATAAAGAGTAGAGATGCAAACGTAATGTCAGTCTGGTGCAGTCACGGCTTGATTGAATGAAAAGCAATTGGTACAATAATTTCATTGGCATATAATTGGCACATAGCGATATTTTGTTTGTGCCAGAGCTGCTTATGGTTAGCAACACCCTCTCTATACCTGTAAGTAAAGCGATCCAATGAGAAATGGTCAATAAATTAAAGGAGGGAGTGATGGTCGGACCACAGAGTTATGAAAACTGGCGAGCACACAATGAATCCACTCGTGCACGTATTTATGAGTTTTCACTTTATTCCGATGCTGAAATTGTTGATTACGAGGCAATTACTTCTCCAATTGGTCCATATAAATTTAGCAAGCCTTATCCAAACACTCAAATCGATAATTCAGTTAAAGCAGGAATTTCTGTGCGGTTCTCCTGGCATGATCCAATCGATGAGATGTCAGAAATCGATTTTGCAAAAAGTGATTATAAAAGATCTCATGGCGGAAGCATGTTTGATGAAATAGCTGCATTGGCATCTCTACTATGCGGTATTCGTTTTCGAGTGGGTGGTACTATACGATCTTATCCAGAAGATGAAGGTGTAGATTGCTCACTATGGTCACGGGAAGGTTATTATCCAGAGCCAGTGCTGAATATCAGTCAAGATGGATGCCTTCTTCCAAGAGCTATTGAACAACAATCTTTGTTACCGTTAAATAATTTAACATCATATCCGAACTTAACACCGGAAAAGGCTAATGCACTTATTCAAGCAGCTCGTTTATATCAAGATGCTCTTTGGATCGCAGAATCAGAGCCTAATTTATCTTGGATTATGCTGGTTACAGCATTAGAAACTGCTGCAAATGAATTTGATTCTTCGAAAAGTGAACCACTCCAATTACTTCAAGAAAACAAGGCAGATCTTGTTGAATATCTCGCAGGACTCGGGATAAATGGGCTACCTGAAAGAATTGCGAATGAATTTAAAAGTCTTTATAACGTAACAAGGAAATTCAAAAATTTTGTGATGGCGCACCTTCCCCGACCTTTAGAAAAGCGACCGCATATTAATGCACAATCGGCCTGGGATGAAAGCACCATGTCTAGCTCATTAAAAAAAATATATGAGTTACGATCAAAAGCCCTACATGGGGGAATACCATTTCCTGCTCCTCTGTGTATGGCACCAGAAAGGCATCCCAAATGGGCTGCTGTTGCCGAAAGACCACCAGCAACTTATATTGATGGAAATGTTTGGTGTACAACTGATTTGCCTATGCATTTACATATATTTGAGTATATTACCCGTCGTGCCTTAAACAAGTGGTGGATTATCGAGGAGCAGGATAATGCAGATATTTCCAACTGATGATGAAATTGAGATGGCGGCGGACTTATTAGTCAATAAATATAACGTCTCCCCACATCTCCTGGGCGAGCTATTCGGTCGAGAGGCTCGCGATCAAGCGAACAACATCCTCCAGTCTTTACGGTTGCCTCAATTAACAAGGTTAGACCTAGCAAAATTATTAATCCAACGTAAAGGTTCTGGATTATTCGCAGGATCTCATGAGACGACGAGACGATTACGATTGCACCTCCTGAATTGCCTCCCAGGGGATAAAATAGCTAGTCTATTCAGAAATCACTCGTCAAATGATAATATATCGTCCGTTTCCTACATGTTAAAGCCCCTATCAGAGATGAAATGGCATTCTGGTAAAGGTTGGCCGAAGGATTTCGTAGGCGCACTCACATTTCCAACAATTTTCGCTGGCATTGCATCAGAAGATAAGGCGCAACCAATTCATATTGTTCCTCCTCTGCAAAAACCACCCCTGTTAGCTGAATTTCAGGAAGGATTGAAAAAGCGGATGCTCCAAGTACTTAATCAGGAGGGAGATAGAACACGATGTGTTATCACACTACCCACAGGCGGTGGTAAGACTCGCGTTGCAGTTGAGGCTTTCATCGAATGGATGCAACCATGCTTTAGTAACCGTAAGTATCTGGTCTGGATAGCCCAAAGTGAAGAGTTATGCGAGCAGGCAATTGCCTGCATAGCGCAGATGTGGAGTTCACGAGAATTTGTCAGCCCTCTTCGCATCTATCGTTATTTTGGTAAATATGAAATACAATCTGATGATCTGCTAGGTGGGGCAGTTGTTGCTAGTATTAACAAACTCTACAATAGGATCAACTCTAGAGATGAGGCTTTGGAGGCGATCTTAAAAGATACCGGAGCTATGATAATCGATGAAGCACATAGAGCTTCAACAAGTATGTACGATGTGTTGCTGGATAGGGCAGAGGAGATATGTGGTAGCAACTTATTTCCAATCTGTGGCCTCACGGCTACACCTGGTCGAGCCGGTAATAGGCAAGCGGAGGAAACAAGAAAATTAGTAGATCGTTTTGAAACCTACCTAGTAAAACCAGAATTTGGAAAGGAATATGAAGATAACCCACTACACTATTTCCGAGAACATGGGTTTCTGGCTAACCCACATCATATCGAATTTCGTTCGGGTAGAGAGTACCATCTCACTGAAAAAGAACTACTTGATATGACATTGAAAAACGATATCCCTGATTGCTTCCTGGAACGATTGGCAGATGATAAAAAGCGAAATACACAGATAATACGTAGGCTACTAGATATACCAATAGGAACGCCGACATTGGTATTTGCATGTACAGTTGAACATGCCTACTTCCTTTCTAGTATACTATCAACACAAGGACGAAGAGCGGGCGCTGTTTCAGCAGAAACACCTATGGTATTACGAAGAGCTCTGATACATGACTTCAAAGAAGGCAAGTATGATTTCCTCTGCAACTTTGGTGTGTTGACCACTGGTTTTGATGCTCCGAAAACAGAATGCATAGCCTTATGTAGACCGACTACAAGCGAAGTCCTTTATGAACAGATTATTGGTCGTGGACTCCGTGGACCTAAATTCGGTGGCACCGAGGAGTGTAAAATCATTGATTTTGCGGACAACATTCGACGTCTTGGTACATCTCTAGCTTACACACGCTTCTCAGATTTCTGGACTGATGAGAAGGTAGAGGCTTAATTAAGTACGCAATCACATCCAGCCTCTCGAAAACGATATGCCAATCGTCTGGGCAACTGAGCATCAATCAGCAATTTCATGCGGCATGCATCTCGATGCGCTTCACCTGACTTAACCGCGTGGCATACGCAAACACCGCGCGGAGATCATCCGGCTCCAGGTCAGGATAATCCGCCAGGATTTCCTCGCTGCTCATGCCGGAGCTGAATAATTCTAGAATAAAGTCCACAGGATACCGCAATCCACGGATCGTCGGTTTCCCATGGCAGATCGCCGGATTAATGGTAATACGCATCAATAGTTCGTCCATCATTGCCACCCACGATATTATTTTCATCCAGTATAGCACGTTATCCTATAGCCAGGGTATTACTTAGGCTGCTTCCGTTATTGGCATCATAGGATGAATTTTGCCCCGATGGGGCGGTGATCTATCGATGATAACCTCGCCCCAGGGCGCTGCCCTTCGCTGACGAATTATCAGCCTTACAGGCTATATAACTCCCACACTCCCAAACCCCCACACAATCCTTACGGTTGCACCCGTACCCGCGATACCAGCGTCACCCAGTCTTCGCGCTCGTAGCGTTTGAGGATTTCGTGGTCGGCGGCTTCCAGGGCGGCGCGCACGCCGGCTTCCTGGCTGGTGATGTAGCCGGAGGAGATGAAGAGGCCGGCGACGGCCAGCACGCGTGGGAGGTCGGGGATGAGCCCCTGGATGATGTGGCCGTAGATGTTGGCGATGACCAGTTCAAAAGGGCCGTCGACATCATCGAGCAGGCTGGTGACGCGGAAGTCGATGCGGTCGGCGACGCCGTTTTTCTCCGCATTTTCGAAGGCGGTGCGCACCGCCAGCACATCATTGTCCGTGCCGACCACCCGGTCGGCCCCCAGCTTGGCGGCGGCGATGGCGAGAATGCCGCTGCCCGTGCCCACGTCGCACACGGCCATGCCCGGATGGAGGAATTCGGAGAGCGCCAGCAGGCAGGTGAAGGTGGTGCCGTGCGAGCCGGTGCCGAAGGCCATGCCGGGATCAAGGGTCACCACCTGCTGGCCGGGCTGGGCCTCGAAAGTCTCCCAACTGGGCACCACCGCCAGCCGCGGGGAGATATCCAGCGGGGAGAAATACTGCTTCCACCCCTCCAGCCAGTCCTGGTCTTCCATGGTCATGATGGTGAGCTCCGGCAATGCCTCCAACAGCCCCACCTCGATGAGCCGCTCCAGCGCCGCTACAGTTGACGAGGCCACGTGCGCCTCCGAGGCATCCTTCCAGAACCCGCGCACGTAGGTCTGCCCCTTCCGCCATTCCTCGGACACCCCATCCGCACCCGCCATCCCCAGCGCCTCTACCGCCGCTTCACTGATCTGCTCATCGATCGCAAATTCCACCACATACCAGGGCATTATCTTTCCTTTTCACCGCAGAGACGCGGAGACGCAGAGGGGATAGTGATTAGTGATAAGTCATTAGTGATTAGTGCTGTTACCGTTCACCTACTACCAATTACAAATGACTTATCACTAATCACTCCCCCGACCTTTGCGTCTTTGCGCCTTTGCGTGAGATAAAACTTCGGTTTAGTATAGCGTTCAATGAGATGGAACGCAAAAGGCGCTATGTTCGGGTGGAGAGAGATCGTTACAATTCCGAATATTTTATCCCGTCGAGCGTGACACCCTCAGCCGCGCTCCAGACTTTGCCGGTTTTCGAATCATAGTGCCAGTGGTCGTCGATTTTTTTGTCATTGTCATCGACAAAGGGGTTGCATGGGATGCCGCTGTTGCCGACTCCCCCTTGCGTCGCAAGGTACGGCCCACGGTAGGTGGCAGGCATGCGTCTAGCGGGATCATCAGATTCTTCTACAAGATCGGTAAGCTTACTCGGATAGACGCCGGTGTCATCATAGAAGACAGTGATGGCATTGCGTATCTCGTATAAATTCCCTTTCAACGTTGATTCGAACGCTTTTCGCATCCCCCGGTGATCATCATGGTTGAATTGGACTGTGAGGAGAAACAACAAGACGAAAAAGGTGCCGATAATACCCAGCCCGTACAACAGCACCCGATCCAGCACTCGCCGCAAGCGCAGGGTATTTATGCGTTTCGAAACGATGCTGAATTCCGGCAGTTCGTCCAGCACGCGGGTGTGTAGAAGTATATCTAACGCATCACGGGTGGCGGCGATGGCATGCTCTTCATCGGCGCAGTGCCAGCAGACGCACAACAGGCCATCCTTTTTCACCAGGACATCCGCAGCACCGCCATCTATTAGCGCGAGGGTCACCGCTTCGCTCAAGCGTTCATCCACTTCAAATTCGATGAGCTGCCAGGCCATGGTGTCACCGCCTATAAGCAAGCCCGTTTGTAGTAAGCTACGCAGCAGAGCGGAGTAGCGTCGGCGGTAGGTAAACCTCTCATACGATAGGTTGGCCTGTCGGCGACGGCACTCCGCTCTGCTACGTGCCTGACTACAAACGGCGGATTGCTAATTTCGAGTTATCTCGAGTGCAGTTCCGCCACCAGGGCGCGGCCGATTTCGTCGCGCTGGATCTGGTTGGTGCCTTCGTAGATCTGGGTGATCTTCGCGTCGCGCATGTATTTCTCGATGGGATATTCGCGCATGTAGCCGTGGCCGCCGAAGACCTGGATGGCGTCGGTGGTCACCTGCATGGCCATGTCGGAAGCCCAGCATTTCGCCATCGCGGAATAGAGCGTGTAGCGCTCGCCCGGGTGCGAGTCGATGTGGCGGGCAGTGGCATAGATCAGCGCGCGGGCGGATTCCACCTTCATCGCCATGTCGGCGAGCATGAAGCGCAACCCCTGGAAGCTGGAGACGGGCACGCCGAACTGCTTGCGGTTGTTGGCGAACTCGACGGCCAGGTCCAACGCGCCGGAGGCGATGCCCAGCGCCTGGGCGCCCACGCCGGGGCGGGAGAGGTCGAAGGTTTTCATCGCGGTGATGAAGCCGGAGCCTTCGCGCCCGAGCAACTGGCTCTTATGCACGCGGCAGTCCTGGAAGACCAACTCGCGAGTGGCGCTGGCGCGGATGCCCAGCTTGTCTTCCTTCTTCCCAAAGGTGAAGCCCTCAGTGCCTTTCTCGATGATGAAAGCGGAGACGCCGCGCGCCCCTTTATCCGGATTGGTCACCGCGAACACGGAGTAGATGTCCGCCTCGCCGCCGTTGGTGATCCACTGCTTGGTGCCGTTGAGGATATAATAGTCGCCGTCCTTCACCGCGCGGGTCTGCATGCCCGCCACGTTGGAACCGGCGCTGGCCTCGGTAAGGCCGAAGGCCGCCAGCTTCTGCCCGGAGGCGATCTGCGGCAAATACTTTTCTTTCTGCTCTTCGGAGGCGCCGACGATGATGGGGATGGTGCCCAGCCCGGTGGCGGCGAAGGCCAGCGAAATGCCGCCGCACGCCTTGGACAGCTCTTCGGTGACCAGCACCATGTTCATAATGGGGCTGGATCCGCCGAGGCCGCCGTACTTCTCATCGATATACACGCCGCAGAGGTCCGCGGCCGCCAGTGCCTTCACGATTTCCCAGGGGAAGATCTCTTCCCGATCATACTCCGCCGCCACGGGCCGAATCTTCTTCTCGGCAATCTCGCGTGCGCAGTCACGAATGAAGACTTGTTCTTCAGTTAGGCCATAATCGAGCATGTGTCGTCTCCAGAGAACGGGGATAAGCCGTCTACGGGGTGAAATTTAGAATTCGCATTAGTATAACGGAAGTGGGGGCGGGCCGTCAAAGATGAGTGATTAGTGATAAGTAATTTGTGATTAGTTTGGGGCTGGGCAGGAGAGCGTTCAGGTTAGCATATCATGATATGTCCGACGCGTCTGACTCGTCCGACTAGTCAGTCCCAAATGCACACCACAGATAAACCGGGAGGGGCAGCCATGCCGGCTGCCCCCCGTGATCCATCTATCCGTGATGTACTGCAATTCCGTCCGCTGTTATTTCACAACAGGAGCGGTCACCGTGATCGCATTGCTGCTGGGCAATTGCAGCGGGGTGAGGGTGTCGAGGCCTTCGGCAAGCTGGAAGAGCGTGCCGGCGGCTTCGTTCATACCGTCCGCATCGTTGGCGACACAGGCGACAGCTTCAATGTCGTGGCCGAGGGTCATCACGTTCCAGGCCACCAGCCCATGACCGCGGCCCGGGAAGTCGGCGGTGACTTTGTACGGCAGCACACCCACGGTACCGATAGTGGACAGGTGGGCGATGAGCGGATTGTCCTGCGCATTACCGAGCAGTACCGTAGGGCCGGGCAGGTCGAAGCCGACCACAGTGGCCGGATTATTGCGACCGGTATTCAATTTTCCTGCGCATTGATCGCCGCACCAGGTGGCGGCTTCAATGGCAGAGAGCTCGCGCGGTTTGTTGGCGTCGGCGGCGGTGATGATCGTCGCTTTGACATTGTACGGCGCCAGGCTGGCAGCCAGGCGCTCTGCGGCCGCCTGGTTATAGTCGCTCTTCCCTACCACGATGGTGATCTGGCGGTTGTTGCGGAAGAAGTTGTAGATGTTCTCCTTGTCGTACTGGAAGAACGTGGCGCGCTGCGTCTTGCCGGCCAGGATGCCGCACTGCAGCATCGGCTTGTAGGTAAAGGTCGCGGTGCCTTGCGTATTGCTTAGCAGCTCTTTCACCGTCACGGTCCACTTGCCGACGGCATCATTGGCGGCCAGCGGCAGGCTCATCATGCACACGCCGTTATCGGTGGCGCGGTAGAGATCATAGCGCACCGCGCCTTGCGGGTCGGTGACGGTGATCTGCAATGGCGCCGTGCCGGCGAGCACGTCCTTCTTGTTATCCAGCAGCGTGGCGGAGAACTCGATGCGCTGCGGTTCGGCATCGCGGGTGAAGTCGCGGTTGATCACCGGGGCACTCACCGTCACCCCGCCGATGGGGCGCGCGGTGCGTGCGAAGGCCAGCATCTGGCCAGGCGCAAACTGCAGTGTCGCCTGCATGCTCTGCCCCTTCTTCGCGAACGACGCGGCGCCGCCATCAATCGCATTGTAGATGGGGCAGCCGTTGTCCTGGATGGCCAGAGTGGCTTTCGCGGCCACCGGTTCGCCATACCCGCCGGGGAGGTTATAACCGTCGACCGGGGTGAAGTTCACCGCGAAGAAGTACTCGATGTCGCCGCGAACCTGCTTGCCGGCGGCAATCGACTCGACATCGCTGGTGAAGGCCGGCATGATGCCTTTCTGCATCAATGCCGCTTTCAGCGCTTTCGCCGTCGGTTCGGCATATTCCATGCACGCGCGGAAGGAATTGGCCTTCGCCGATGCCTCTTTCTTCGCATCGCCTTCCGGCATGTTCTTCAACGCGGCCTGCGCGGCATCATACAGTGCAGTGGTCTTCACGTTGATTTTGGTCGCCCCGGCTACCTGCACCGTGCTGTCCGCGAATTCTAGCACCACGCCGCCGTTCTTGATGAACGTCTCCAACCCGGTGATGACCTCGGGATCCAGGTAGGTGATGCCGGCCAGGATGAGCGCTTTATGGTTGTTGGCCAGCGTGCCGTCGATGACATCTTCATCCAGCACCACCTGCATCGGATATTGCGCCAGCTTCGTCGCCATATAGACGATCATGTCATAGCCGAATACGGAGTGTTCGCGGTCGTAATAGAGATTGGATTTCGAATAGAGGAGCGCCACGTCCTGGCCGGTATACGCCGGCTTGGTGAAGATGGTGCCCAGGCGCGCATAGAGCTTGTTGCATTCGGTGATGCCCGGCGCGCATTTGCTCTTCACGTTCATGCCCGGCGGGGTGCTCATCCCCTGGATGCCGGTGATGAAGGACATGTTATGTTCCTCGCGGAACGCCTCGGAGGACATGCCATCATACCATTCGGGCAGGTACCAGGTCGGCTTGTCGAGCTGGCGCGGCAACGCCATCTCCAGGAAGTAGGACGGATTGAAGTTGCGCGGGCCGAAGTCGTTGTAGCCGCCATGCCCACTAACCACCGGCATGCTGCGCGCGACGTTGAAATAATACCCGTCGTACAGCGCGGACCAGCCGTACTGAGACTGGGTGACCGCCAGATAACCAGGTTTGAAGCGGGAGAAGATCTGCTCGGAGGACTTCCAGAACGCATCCATCATGCCAAGCTTGAAATCGTTGATCTTCTTCCACTGGGCCAGTTTCTGCGGGTCTTTGGGATCGTACTGGTCAACCCAGATCGCCTCTTCGCCGAACGCGCGCTTATAGGCTTCGCGCTGCGGGGGAACGTCATGGTCAGTCATCAGCGGCTTGCCATCCGGGCCTTTCAGGTGGGGGTGTTCCGCCCAGGTGAGGCCCGGCTCGTCATGCAGGTGCGCACCGATGGCGTTCGGCATGGTGCGGAAGGCGAACGCACGATCAACACCGCGCTGGACAGCGCCGAGATAGACATACGGGTCGGACCAGTCATTATACAGCTTCAAATCGTGCTGGTGGCCGCCGCCCATCAGGCAGTTGCCCATGATGTCCACGCCGGCACGAATCGACTGTTCCTGCTTGGTCACATCGCCGTTCATGATGATGTTGAAGCCCATGCCGTCAACACCTTCGGGAACCATCGCATCGCCGTTCGGTCCACCCCAGTGGATCGTTTTATACGTGCTCTGGCGGACGTGGCTGTAAACGGTGAAGTTGGTGGTCGCCGCCGCGCCATCCGCGTTGACCGTCACGGTATACGCGCCGGGTTTCAGCAGCCAGCCGTTGAGGTGCAGATTCTCAGTTGCACGTGCGCTGCCATTGGCTACGGGGACGGCCTGCGCCGGGAAAGTGAAGGTCATCTGGCTGCCGTCAGCACTGGCCGCTGTCATGGTCAGCACGCCGGCGGGCAGGGCCTGCGCATCGCTGCGCACCACCGAGATGTCGATCAGCTCATTGGTCTGATACGATGTCCGGCCCAGTGGCAGCAATACTTGCAATTGGGCTGCAGCCGCCGGTCTCATACCAACCAGCAGGGCGGTCAGCAACAGGACCGCCAGCAGGGAAAAGGATTTACGCATACGAATCTCCCTCCATCAAGAATAAAATGGATTGTGCCTTCAGGTAATTTCCGCCATAAATGATAGAAGCCCCCTCAACACCATACCTGGCGCATAAGGAGGCTCCTGCCTTGCGGATAAAGGCTCTCAGGAGGTTTGACACGGCGACAGCAAAAAGGTAACGGCCTCATGGGATCGATTGCAATTTTCTAACCGGGTAGATTGAAAATTCAATCATTTTTCCTATCACGTGATAGTTCTCTGCTCATTCCAGCCCATATTTGGCTTTCAAATAGGCATCAACCTGGCTCTGCTCGGTAGCAGTGAGCGCGCAATTGTAGACCAGCACTTCAGCAATCTCCCCTTTCAACCCTTCAAGTTGCGGCCAGTCGATCTTCCACCCGAGCGCCAATGCCCCCAGCCCGGCCAGAAGGGCGGGATATGTTTTGACCGGCGCATTATCCAGGAAGAGCGTGGTGTTGGAATCGGCACACAGAACAGCCACGCGCTGATATTTCCCGCTGATTTCACGGGCGCTGTCATCCGGCTGCCAGCCGATGCCTGGCGCGGTGAATTGCGGGCGGGTTTCGTTAATGAACAGGCTATAGTAGTGCGCTTTGGCGTTGTCCAGTGTTCCGAGCAGGCATTGGCGGAAGTTCGGCCATTTCGACGTGTTGCAGACCAGCAACAGGGTGCAGCGCTTGCCAACATTGATGGTGGGGATGGCCAGCTTTGTGCCCATGCCATACGGATTGCCATCCGTGCTGAAGACCACCGCCGGCTTACCGCTGGGGGTGGCATGGGCTTTCAGCACCGGCGGGATGAAAGTGAATTTAGTTGGCGCAGCAGGGTCGGCGGTTGCGGCATAGGCGGTGTGGCCTTGCCCGCTGCAATCCTCCCAGGTATGCACTGGAGCGCCATCGCGCAGGCCGAGGGCGTCGGCCCGCAGCCAGAGTTGCAAGCCGGCCATCGGGATGACCGGTGAAGCGATAGTGATCGACACGGTCGCAGGATCACTCGTAAGCTGCCCGTCGCTCACACGGTAGGTGAACCGGTCGGCGCCAAGGTACCCGGCAGCCGGCGTATAGCGGGCGGACAGGGTCGAGAAGGCCACCGTACCGTGGGCGGGAGGGGTGAGCATATGTACAGCCAGGCGGTCCTGCAGGTCAATATCGCCGGCGCGCAGCGTGATGATCGATGGGGTACCGGTTGTCACTTCCGCCGGCTGGTCGGTCGCCACCGGCGCGTGATTGATATGCCGCACGGTGATGTTCACCATGGCCGGAGTACTGACTGCGACGCCATCGCTAACCTCGAAGGTGAAGCGATCTTCGCCGGAGCAATGGCGGGTCGGCGTATACGTTAGATTAGGCGCCTTGCCGGTGAGCGTGCCGTGTGCAGGTGGCTGCACAATCGCATAGTTTGGGATGAAGCTGTTGCCCACCGTGGAGGCAAGCACCACCGGTGTGGAGGCGTCCTCCGCCACAGTCGCACGTGATGCCATTGCCACCGGTGCAACAGTATCACGCATGGCGAAGGCCCCCTGGCTCGGGTTCAGGTAACTGCCGCTGGGCGTGATGGTCAGCCCGATGGCGCGCACCATGTAGACCGGCTCACCGCTCACGGGGTGCGTATCGGCGAATGCTGTCCCGACTACCGGCTCCGGCGTCAGGCGTGTAAACGGCCCGTTGACCGTCGCCCCGCGATAGACGCCATACCCTCGCATAGCCTCCGGGGATGCGCTCCAGCGCACCTGCACCGTACCCCCGCTGCTCTTTGCGCTCACTGCGATGGGTGGGGTGACGTACTCCTGCCGTAGTGCCGGATCACCCATCAGGCCGATGAGTGGCCAACCTCGCGTGATATCGTTTTCCACGAGTGTTTCATACGGCTCGACGTTCATACTGGCCCTTACCGTGTCGCCGATGGTCTCCCCCATCGCCATGCGATGCAGATGCCAGCGCGGATACACTCCCCACATGCTGGTGAGCCCATCATGCGGCGCCGCCAGCACCATGCGCAGGAAATCATTCTGATAATCCCACTGCCCGTAGTAGCTGCCGGAGAAGAGCGTGAACTCGCCGATACAGTAGCGCGGCAGGATCACCGGGCCGTCTACCCATGGCGCTACCTGGTGCGACGGTCCGCCCAGCCCATTCATCGTCACCCATAAAAACGGTGTAGCGGGGGGATAATGCCAGAGGAAGCTGCCATCCGGGAAGTTGGCGCCGGCGGCCACCTCGCACAGCGCGGGCAAGTGCCATGGGTCATCCAGGCTTTTCGGATAGAATCCGATGGCTGCCCCGGCGCGCTGGTAGGGCAGGCGCTTCATGCGGAAGGCGTGGTCTTTGGCGAGATAATCGCGCAGCAGGTCAATCTCGGTGCGGGGAGCGAATGCCGGCATATCGAAGAGGTCCACCCGCCCCACCTGCAGTTTCATGGGTGCAGGCAAGGCCATCTGGTCGAAATAGCCATCGCCGGCACTATTTTTCCGCCCATGCCCAAAGTTCCAGTTCACCTTATCCGTCCACTCGCCATCCAGGTCGCCGTAGTACGCGTCCGCGGGCCAGGCGCCGGCATGCTGTTCGTGCCCGTCCGGGGCGGTATCGCCGCTGTAGGGAATCGGCACGTGCCCGAAGAGGAAAACCGCCTTCACATGTTCGGGATCGGCAGCGTACTCCTTGCGGATAAGCGCCTTGATGCTTGGTAGCTGCGTTTTCGCCTGCTGTTCATCATGGCGGGGCACATCATGGCGGAGCACCGTCCAGCCATCGCCGGCAAGGTCCTGGGCCAACCGGCGCAACTCCGGCGCTAATTCAGCCGCGATTGTTTCGTCCACCAGGAGGATCAACTTGCCATGATTATCTTCCACCGCCGCCTCGATGCCGGAGCAGAGGAAAAGGTCTGTGCGCTGCGGATAGGTGCGGCCTCGTTCGTCGACTCGCGTCCAGCACTGGCTCACCCGATACTCGTACCGTTGTCCTACCTGCACGGCAGTATCGGTGTAACTTGTCGGCGACTCGCCGGGGATGGTGATCTCCTCGCCCCATTGCGGATCATCCAATCCCTTCCGCGCGATGCGCACGGTGATCTTGCCGGTCATCTGCTTGTCGAATGTCCAGCGCAGGGTAATGGCTGGCGGATCCTTCTGCACTTTCGCCGTTAGTTGAGAGAAATATTCATCGACCAATGCCCTGGCAGGGAGCAGGCTGCCAAGGAGTGCGAGACAGCAGAGCAGCACAGCGAGATAGCGGGATCGGGTGACCGGCGCACTCGCCAAATACGGGTCATCGGTGATATGATGTGCAAGCATGCGTAATAGTATAGCATACTACTACGCATCATCTGAATTACTCATGTTCGTGCTCATTTTCAGCAGTATATAATTTATGCTTTGAGCATGAGTAAGAGCATGAGCATGAAATGGGGAGTGCGGATGGGAAGGCTGGCAGCGCAGGTTGAATCGGCAGTGGTACACCCCGGCGAAGTGGTGTTGTGGTCACTGGCACAGGCCGGCATATGCCTGAAAACCTCCGCCGGACGCATCATTTACCTTGATGCGTATCTCTCGGATTGCTGTGAACGGCTTTTCCAGTTTCCCCGGTTGGTCCCGGCGCCAATCACGCCGGAGGAGGTGCACGCGCACCTCTGGCTGAGTACGCATGCCCATGAAGACCATCTGGACCCTGATGTGCTGCCGGTCATCGCGCGCGACCCGGCGGTACGCTTCATCGGCTCCCGTGCCTGCGCACCAATCTATGCGGAGGCCGGCATCAATACCGACCGCTACCATACCCTCGCACCCGGTGAGACCTGGCAGGACGGGGAACTCGCCATTCGGGCGATTTATGCCGACCACGGCGACCTCGCTCCGGATGCCATCGGCCTGTTGCTGGAAGTGGAAGGCATGCGCCTCTACCACACCGGCGACACTGGATATCGCCCCGCGGAGATCCTCGCCTCGCTGGCCGTGCCGGTGGACCTCATGCTGGCCCCCATCAATGGCGCATTCGGCAATCTCACCGAGCGCGAAGCCTGCGAACTCTTCGCCGCAGTGCGTCCCCGCCTGGCCATCGGCTGCCACGCCGGCATGTTCGCCGCACAGGGAGGCGACCCCGCCCTCTTCCTGGAATATGCACAGACACTGCCGCCGGAAGTGCCGGCGCGCGTGCTGGCCCCCGGGGAGATGTTGCGGTTGACAGGTGCCGCGAATACGGCAAATTGATGTTGATCGTTCTCCCTGTTCTCGAGACTTTGGACCTTTGACCTGGAACCCTGGACCGTTTTGAAGGAGTTTATGTATGCTGAGCGATATCTGCCCACCCGTCCCCTGCACCCGCGCCTTGCGGCAGGAGATCATTGATGCCTGCCACTACCTGGCGGGCCTGCGCTTCTTCATCAGCACCTGGGGGAATATCTCGGTGCGTGTGGAGGGGGGCATGCTGATCACCCCGTCGCGCATGGATTATGCCACACTGCAACCGGAAGACCTGGTGCTGGTATCGATGGACGGCGAGCAGCTCGAAGGCGCGCGCGTCCCATCATCGGAGACGGCGCTGCACCGGCTGGTGCTGGCGCAGCGCCCAGACCTGGGCGCCGTGGTGCACAGCCACTCGCCGTATGCCTCCGTGCTGGCCTGCGCCCACCGCACGTTGCCGGTGTGCGTGGAGGATATGGCGCAGATCATCGGCGGCGATGTGCACTGCGCCCCGTACACGCCGGGCGGACGGCACCAGGCGCTGGCGGACGCTGCCGTTGCCGCCATGGGCCAGGACGCCTGCGCGGTGTTGCTGGCCAACCACGGTGCGCTCACCGGCGGGCATACGCTGGCCGAAGCGGTGGTCGCCACCGAAGTGCTGGAAAAAGCGGCCATGCTCTACCTGTTCGCCGAGCAACTCGGCGGCTGCCAGCGCATCCCCGCGGAATGCGTCGCCGAAGAGCGCCACCGCTTTGTGTATAAGTACGGGAAGCCGGAAGCGTGAATTGGAGTTTGGGGGTATGGGAGTTTGGGAGTGTGGGAGTATCTGTTACCGTGGCACCGGCATAAATCGATAGAGCCGTAGCCGCATCCCTCTATGGGTGCGCCGTCGATAGTGTCCGTAAGCATGCAATTATTACTCCCACACTCCCAAACCCCCACACTCCAACACAGGAGCAAACATGGAGCCATCATCCTTTACATACGACATCATCTCGCTGGGCGAGCCGCTGTTGCGCCTGTCGCCGCCGGGGTATGAGCAACTGCGGCGCGCATCGACGTTGAACCTGTGCGTGGTCGGATCGCAGCTCAATGTGGCGGCGAACATGGCGCGGCTGGGCGGGCGCGCGGCATTTCTCACCAAGGTGCCGGAGAACTCGCTGGGCTGGTTGGCGATCGATGCGTGCCGCAGTTATGGCGTGGATGTCGCGCAGATGCGGCAGTTGCCCGGCGGCAAGATGGGCACCACCTACGTTGAGTTCAGCGCCGCCCCGCGTGCGCCGCTGGCGGTGTATGACCGTGCAGGCAGCGCTGCCTCAACCATCGGCCCGGAGGATTTCCCCTGGGAGACCCTGGCGGCAGCAACGCGGTTAGCCTACACCGATGGCATCTTCCCCGGCCTCAGCGCTTCATGCTTCCAGGCCAGCCTGGCGATGCTCACCGCGGCCCGGCAGCACAACAGCCTCACCGGCTTTGATGTGAACTATCGCGAGCACCTGTGGACGCCGGAGGCCGCGCTGGCCGCCTGGTCGCAATTGCTCCCGCTGGTGGATATCCTTATCACCAACCGCAATGTCTCCGAAGCGATCTTCGGCTACCGCGGGACGGATGAGGAGATCATGCGCCGGTATGCCGATGCCTTTGGCTGCCGCGTGGTCTGCCTGACCAGCCGCGAGCTGCACGGCTTGCAGCGAGGCGCCTGGTCGAGCCAGGCGCTGGCGGACGGGGAATATTTTGCCGGCACGCGGCGCGAGTTCGAGATCATCGACCGCTACGGCACCGGCGACGCCTGGGACGCCGGCTTTTTCTACGCCTACTTGCACGGACGGACGATCCCCTACGCGCTGGAGTTCGGCAACACCCTCTGCGCGCTGGCACACACCATCCAGGGCGATATCGTCCATGTGCAGGCGGCGGAAGTGGAAGCCAGCATGGGCGAACAGGCCGATTTACGCGTAAGGAGATAAACATGACCTATACTACTGATCAGACCATCCGCGAGATCGTCGTGGCACAGACCAAAGCGACCGGCGTGCTGCCGTGTATCAAGCTGCATGAGAAGGCGGATTTCCTGGCGTACGCCCAGGCGATGTACGACGGCGGCGCGCGGGTGATCGAGATCACCATGACCACCCCCGGTGCGCTGGAAGCCATCGAGGCCATCTCCAGCACCTTCAAAGGCCGCCTCTGGGTGGCGGCCGGCACTGTGCTCGACGTGGCTACCGCACGCGAAGTGATCCTGCATGGCGGCAGTCTGCTGGTTAACCCGGCGGTCATCCCGGAAGTCATCCAACTCGGCACTCGCTATGGCATCCCCGTCTACTCCGGCGCCTTCACCGCCACGGAGTGCCTCACCGCACTGCAGGCCGGGGCCACCATGATCAAGGTCTTCCCCGCCGCGCTGGGCGGCCCGAAATATATGACGAATCTGCGCATGGTCTACCCGCAGATCAACCTCATCCCCTCCGGCGGCGTAACGCTCGACAACGCGGGTGAGTTCATCCGTTGCGGGGCCTGCGCCGTCTCCGGCGCGCGCATCTTCATGGATCACGAGCGCATCGCCGCCGAAGGGCTGGGCTGTGTTACCGAACGCGTCGCCCGCTTCATCGAGATCGTTCGGCAGGCGAAGACCGAGCAACAGCCGATTCCGTAGGTGGGAGTGTGGGAGTGTGAGAGTGGGTCACGCTTGATCAGCCGTGCCCCACTCCCTCACCATCTCCTTCACCGTGCCGACGGTCCGGCTTGATAATGCCGGAGTACTTCGGCGGCGGTCAGGCAGCGGTCATGCACTGCTACGAGGTAATAGGTGCCGATGTAATTCTGCGAGAGGTCGCCGATGTTGCCCAGCAGCAACGGCGCATCGGCGGTCCATTTCTTCGCCAGACCGCTCAAATCGCCGTTACTCGTCCGCTCTTTCCCATCGTAGTACATATGCGCGTTCTTTCCATCCCAGGCGATCACCACGTGCTGCAGGCGGGGGCAGAACTGGTAATCCTGGTAGTACGCGATCCAGTTCGGACCCTGCCATTGACGCTCGTAGTAATAGGCATCCGGTCCGATTAGTTGCGGGGTATACCATACGTGCGTGAAGGTGAAATTTCGCTTATTTCCGCCCCCCTGCTCTCCCCAGGAGAGCAGGCAGCCGCGCGAATCGGTCGGCGTGTCGTTGGTGGCGGCGGAGAGCCAGAATTCCAGCGTGCCGGCATTGGATTTCTGCATCGCCATCAACTTGGGCACCCCCTGCGCGCTTTTGAGCGGCGCCGGGCCGGTATAGGCCAAGCCCTGCCCGCTCAACCACGATGTTTGCGCGTCTTTCGGAATCACGAGATCGGCAGCGGGAGCAACGGTGGAGCGGTCATGCACAACAGCGCCGGTGCCTTCGTCGAAGCGGTACAGCACCAGCGCATGTGAGTCATCACGCCCGAGCGCCGGGTTGAAGACGGGAATCGACAGATGGGTATAGAGCGAGCGATTCTGCCCCTCCGTTGCACAGATCTTATACCAGTGATCCCCGATGGTTTTCGGTGTGAAGACCACCTGTGCTCCCTTGACGACCGCGCTGTTCTCCTCGCCTGCCGGCACGCTGGCCGGGGTCACCTGCAGATGCGCCTCTTTGCCATCCGTCGACCAGAGCGGGGGGAAGTCCAGCGTCAACGGCTTGCCGGTGTTCGTCCACTCCGGGTACACCGGTTCGGTCATGGCGATCAGCGGCTCGGTGCGCGGTTGCGGCGGGGCGCTATAGTAGATGCGGGCGCGCGCCACGGTGATGCCGTTGTCCGGCGCCCAGATGGCCGGGATGCCGCCGTCCAGCGGTTGCGGATCTTTGAAGGTCAACTTCACCGTTTCCTCATGACCCGGATCGCCGCCCCACCACATATTCTTCCAGAGGTATTTCACCTGGAAATCGATGGTATCGCCGTGCTTTTGCAGCGTCATGTCGAACCAGGTGTGGTGACCGAAGTCCTTGGGTGGCATCACCTGCGGGGCCGTGGCGACGATGACGCCGTTGCGCATCAGCACGGTGCGGCGGTTGGGATTCCCATGCTCATCAGGGGCGCCGAAGAGCACCGCATACCCGTTGCGCGGGTCTTTGCCATCACCACAGATGGTGACGCCGATGGCATGATAGCGGTTCTCGTAGACTTCCGTCTCGCGCGGGTACTCCATCTTGATGCCGATGAACGCCTGAAAGGTCTGATCGCCGGCAAAACGCTGCTTGTGCCAGAGCACCGCGTCGCCGCGGCTCCAGCCGGAGAGGAAGGACCATTGCGGCGCACAACTCCAGCGGATGCTCGGTTCCCAGGTTCCTTCTCCCAGCCAATCCACCGGGGCGCTGGTGAAGGTATAATCGAGCACGTTCCGCCCCATCACCACGATGTCATGCGCCAGCGAAAAACTGCCGTCGGCATGATACGCCGGGCGCTGGCCGGTCAACGGCTGTGGGTCGGTCGCCTCCAGCACCGTCTGCCCATCGCGCTCCAACCGTAGGTGATTCCCCTCGCGCAGGAAACGGAAGGTATATTCCTCGCCGGTATGACAGGGGTCTGTGGCTTGCGCCGGCACGAGTTCGGCGGCGTCCCGATAGATGACATAGCTGAATTTCGTCTTATCATCCGAACGCTTGATCACCGCGCGATAGCCGGAGTTGGCATCCTGCCCAGTGCTGTTCAGTGTCAACACCAGTTGCCCGCTGCGCGTGTTGAGCGGCGTCACGGTAGCGGAGACCCAGTGGTCACCGTAATAATCGAAGTGATGCACCCAGTTGTCATTGCCGCCGGGTATCGGCTGCCAGTCGCTCTGCATCTTCGCCCACGCCTGCATCTCGCGGTCTTCCTGGAAGCGCTGGCTCACCTGGATCAGCTTGCGCTCGGAGAGCAGATCCGTATTCAGACGTTTGCCATACGCGGAGATATCATCGAAGACTGCGCCAGTTTTACTCTCGGAGTACAGCCCGATACCGCCGCGACACAGGGTAGTATGGGTGAAGGGAATGCGCACATGATCATCAATCGCCACCTGCACCCCCTCCAGCAGGCTGGAGGTGACGCTGATTTTAAACCACTGGCCGGGGATAAATCCACCGGGCGACTCGGTGATGACGCTGATTTTGCCGTCGATCATCCGGCAGAGCGAGAGGCTGCCGCCCTTCGTCGCGCGGTCGCCGGCAGGCGTCCAGCGCACCAGCACGCCGGTATCCGGGCCGGTCATGTTCACCAGCATGCCGACGGCGCCGTCGGGTGCGGGCTGCACCGCGGCCGTCATCTGATAATCTTCCCAGTAGGGTTTGCTCGCCGTCGCGTTGCACCAGGCCGGCCCCTCAGCCTGCACGCGACCGACATAGGCGAAGGGATTCTGCGCGGACGGCGCATCGATGAGATGCATGGTGCGCGTTTTGGGGTCGTTGTCCCACGCCGACTGCAGGAACCACTGCCCGTGTTGGGTTGCCCAGAACTTGTTATCGACGCGCATGAAGTCATCGGAGAAGCTGACCGGTTCGAGCTGCTGTATGCTCTGTTCCGGCACGCTCCACCCCTGCCCGGCCTTCAGGCTGACGCTGCTGCCCGGCGCGCGCGGGAAATCGCCGCCGAAGATCAAGGCATCGTTGAGCAGCAGCCCCAGCCAGCCGTCCCGGCGCATGATGGTGAGGCGGCAGGACGTGCCCGGCTTCAGCGCGATATCAACGCCCTTGGTCGTCGTAGCATGGTCGTCATGGTAAGCGGTGATGGTGATGCGTGCCCGGGTAATGGTGACCAGCGAATACGTTTGCGGCTTCTCCCATTCCAGTGCCACCTGCACGCCGTGCTCTACCGACGCGGTCTCCGCTAACTGGAGCTTCAAGTCGACATTGTAGAGCGGGGAGGCGGCATCTTTGCCGAACACCGCCTGATCGCTGAACAATTCCTGCGCCGAGGCGACCATCGCCAACAGGCATAAACAGCACAGGACAAGTAGCATTCTTTGGAACATCATCGTATTGCCTCTTCTTCCCTGGATTTGGCTCTGCATGCTCTTACTCATGCTCAAAACAGTAGGTAAGGTATTCCGAGCATGTGTCAGAGCATGGAATCTGTGTTACGCCAACCGAACCCTTACTCTCCCAGCACGCAATTGACGAACTCTCCGTATCCGCGTACTGTGTGGAGAGGCGCCGCGCCGGCGCACGCATTCCCGTACTATTTGACGGAAAATACCTGGCAAAGTTTCAACATGCTGGACAGAGCGAGACACAGATGAACCTGGAAGCACAATTACAGCAAACGATCACCGATTTCTCCCGGCGCAAGGCCGGCGGCGGCATCACGGAGATTGCCATTCACGTGCCGGATTGCTGGGCACTCGATCTCTCGTTCAATATACCCGGGCAGGGAACCTATCGCATTCGCAGCCTGCGCCAGGATGATCTGGAGAGCTTGTTGCGGTTCGGCACGCAACTGGGCGCGGTATCCAAAGATTTCTTCTGCCCGTATCCCTGGCAGGACGAGGCCAGATTACGCGATGCGTTTTCCTTCGCCATTCAGCAGGCGCTGATGCGGCGGACGGCGTCCTATCTGCTGGAGCATGCCGACCTGCCCATCGGCCACTTCTTCCTCTGGGCCGCCGGGGGCAATGCCCACTCGCGCGAGCACGGCATCGAACTGCCGGAACTGGGCGTGGCTATCGCTGATGCCTACCAGGGCCGCGGCTTCGGCGGGCTGGCGGTCAACATCCTGCAAGCCATGGCGCGCAGCCTGCAGGCGGACGGCGTCGAACTCACTACCGCGCTTACGAATGAATCCGGCTGGAACACCTACCTCCACGCCGGTTTCAAATACGTCGGCATCCTGCGCATCCCACTGCAGGTGGATGTCACCGCCGCCACCGCCGGCGTAGTCGCCACCGAACAGTTCCGCGATGAGCGGCAGATGGTGTATATCATCAATGCGGAAAAGCGCGAAGCGATTTTGCGCTATCTGGCGATGAAACGCGGGGAATAACGTGGCATGGGCTTCCAGCCCATGAGTCGCCTTGGCTTCCAGCCAAGGCGAGTGGCGGAGTGACTTGACGCGCCTTGGCTGGAAGCCAAGGCGACTCACGGCCAGGATGGCCGTGCCACTACAGCCACTCCTCCTCCCCGCCGCAGAATCGCTTTGCCAGCGCGACCATCTCCTCGGTGGCGGCACGGAGTGTATCCTGGCTGATCAGTGCATTGCCTTGTGCGATCATGATGCAGTCGGTGGTCGCGGTGGTGATCTTCGTCTTCTCCGCCTGGCGCACTTCCAGCCGGCAGAGGACGTCATTGGCGTCGTCGATGTAGGCATACTCGCCTGCCGCCACCGGCTTCGCCTCCGTGCCGTGCAGCGGCAGAAAGTGCTCGCTGCCATCGGTGATGCGCAAGTGAATGCCGCCCGTCACCTGTGCCAGATCATGCGCACCCAGCGACAGGCGCGTTTTAAGAGAAACCAGGTTGTAGCAGTCCACCAGTAGGTTCACGTGAGGAAAGCGCCCGGTCTCCAGCAGCAGCTTCAACAGCGCTTCCGTGGAGGCGACGTTTTTCTTATTCGAACGCCCCACAGCCTCGTGCAACTGCCGATACCCGAGGAGTACGGGGTCCGTGGCGATGGCCTCCGGTGAGAGGTTGGCAAGCACTTCCCCCACCACCTGCGCCTTTAACGCCTCGAACTCCGCATCGCTGTCACGATTGCATACATTGCGCAAGCGCACAAACGCGGCAGTTGCGCCAAGGCGCTGTACTTCTGGGGCGATATCACAGCAGACGGTTACCAGCATCACGGACTCTCCTTGATGGGGGATAGAGAGATGGTAGCAGGTGAATGTTACAGGCAGGTAGCCTGTCGATGCAGCATAAAGATGACGTTACCAGAATCCTGTGCATCCGACTCCTTTATCAATGTTGCCTGTTACCTTCTGGCATTTCAAGACCGGTCTGCGAAATGCGTAGGTTCTGACCTCCTGTGCGATTAGACCCATCGTTTTTTTGCCTTTTTACACAATTTATCCGCTGATTTCTAGCCGAAGCCTTGCCGACATGACGGTGGTGGACTATACTTTGGTTGGTTTAACGATTCCCCCGGAGATGGCGTGTGCCACTCGTATTTTGTCGTTAATGCGAAGGTTCTCAAATGCAATGTCCACAGTGTGGTAAAGAGGCGCAAGGTGATGTGTGTGCCGCGTGTGGGGCGCCACTGACGGAAGAGACGCCGAAATGGTATGTCGAGGGAATCGCCCACCTCACCGAACAGAAACAGTACGCGATGGCCTACCAGTTGCTGGAAGAAGGCCTGCAGCGCTACTCCAACTCCGCGCTGCTCTGGTTCAACGGCGGCATTCTGGAAGAGGTGATGGGCAACCGGAAAAATGCAGTGGCGCGCTATGCGCAGGCGGTGAAGCTCCGCCCCGACTCGGAGAAATATATTCAGGCGTTGGAGCGCATCACCGGCAAGCCGGTCCCCCGGCCAGCGAAACCGGCCCCGCCGCCCCAGCCGGCCCCACCGCCCAAGCCGACCGCTCAGCTCCCGCAAGCAGCACCATCCAATCTTCCCTTCAAAGTAATTATCGTGCCGCCTACCGCGGAAAGCCGTCCACCACAACCGACCCCGGCGCCTGTCGTTGCGGAAACCGTGGAAGTGCCTGTTGCCGAAGCACGCGCGGTGCAAACCGCGCCAGCGCCATCCGTAGATATTGCGCCCATGACTGAACCGGTGTTGCTGGAAGAGCCGTCCAATGGCATACAGCCGCCGGTGGAGACCGAGCCCGAGATCGAATTGCCCGATCCGCTGGAATTGCCTGCAACGATGACATTCCAACAGGTACTCGCGCCGCCTGAAGAACAACCGCAGGTGAAGGAGCGCCCGTCGAAAAAATCGAAACAGAAAAAGGCAGCGGCCGTGGAAACAACGGAAGCATCTGGCGAGGTGGGCGCGCTGGCAATGAGCGCATCGGTGCCGGAACTATCCGGTGCCGGGCTGCGGCGGCTTTCTAAACCGCGTGCCACAAGAAAGCCGGGCTTCGATGTCACTGCCTGGCTGGCCGCCTTCCGCCACTGGGGAATGGTCAGCGTGCTCGGCGGCGTCCTCAGCATCCTCACCTTCGTGCTGCTGTTCGTCTTCCTCTTAAGTCAGAACGGCGCCGGGTTCACCATCAATCTCGTCGGCTTCCTCATCACCGCCAATGTCTTCTTCGTGGGAAGAGCCTTCTCCGCGGGGCAACGCCGAACCAGGAAGAAGCATTAATCTGTTTCTCCCGCGGGGAGAGGGATTTGGGGCATAGGCATCACATTATAGCAATAGCTATCTTTCTCTTTATCTTACTCTTTCTCTAAAACATACATTCGAAATATGTAACGATCTGATGATTGGATACATGGCGAGTATTCGCTGTTGAGAAAGAGAAAGAGAAAGAATTCGCTGGCGCTAACTATAACATGACGCCGATAGGGGCTGTGGATAAGGGTGAGCGAGGATTCCGCAGCGGGGGCCGTCCCTGGCCCCCACCGGCTAAACGCCTTCCCCTCATGGTAGGGCGTGCGGAACAATGGTCGGTATAGAGATCCTCTCAAAGACCCCAGCGAACGCTCGTAATTCCTTGAGCATCGCCACCTGCATTGTCCTGTACCAGCCATATGGAAAGCGGACAAAAAATCATACAAAGATCATGGCCTGTGAGGAACAGAGCGCAAAAACGCTGCTCCGGGTCTCGGGTCTCGGGTTTCGGGGATCGGGCATGCATCCAATGCAAAACGAGCTGAAACCCAATCCCCGAAACCCGAGACCGAGACCCGATTTTATGCTATAATGCCGGCATGCCATCGAATTATCCCGAATGGAATCGGTTGTTGGAAATCCTGTCGGTTGTGAAAACCAGCGGGTTCAAGGAGCTGGGCACCGAGGAGATTGTTGAGTTCGGGCGGCTGTACCGGCGTGCGGCCTCCGAGCTGGCCTTTCAACGCACGCATGAGGCGGACCCGCAGCGGCTGGCATTCCTCAATGACCTGGTGGGGCAGTGTTACGCGCAGGTGTACGTGGCGCCGCACCGGCCCTGGCCGAGCATCCCCCGCTTCTTCACCACGGATTTCCCGCGGGCCATCCGCCGGAACGCCCTGCTCATCATCATCGCCGTGCTCATCTCGCTCATTCCGGCTGCCATCGGCTATGCCATCACCCTGCGCGACCCGGTGATGGCCAACCAGCTCTACCCCGAATTCATGGATGGCAAAGAGCAGATCGTCGCGCGCCATCACACGCCGAAGGACTGGATGCAGCTCACCGAGCGCGCGCCGACGGCCTGCTTCATCATGACGAATAACATCAAGGTGAGCTTCATGGCCTTCGCCGGTGGCATGACGCTGGGCATCGTCACCATCCTCCTGCTGATTTCCAACGGGGTCATGCTCGGGGTGATCGGCGCGGCAGTGGCACAGGACGGGGGGAGGACCGCGCTCAACTTCTGGGCCTTCGTCGCCCCGCACGGGGTGCTGGAGCTCACTTCCATCTTCATCGCCGGCGGCGCGGGGCTGGTACTGGCCTATGCCATCATCAACCCGGGCGAACTGCCGCGGCGCATCGCCCTGCGCAACGCCGGCAAGGAAGCCCTCACGCTCATCCTGGGCGTGGCCGCCACCCTGGTGGTCGCCGGCACCATCGAAGCCTTCTTCTCCCCGCTGAACATCCCCGAAGAATTCAAACTCGTCTTCGCCTGCGTAGAAGCCGTCTTCTACTTCAGCTACCTGCTCTTCGCCGGGCGCAATGCCCAGGAAGAGCCGGAAACGCCGTTTGGGAAGCTGATGACGCCGGTGCCGCCGGTGTAAGGAGAACAGCGGTTAGCCTCGTATGAAGCACGCTCCGGCCGGTGTTTCTCTTCGTTCGCCGGTGACGCATTATCGCCGGGGATCCATGGTATAATAGCGGCGAAGGCGAGGTAGTGATGATACACCGATTGACCGCCATAATCGAGAGCGAAGATGATGGGTACGTCGCGCTCTGTCCGGAAGTGGATGTCGCCAGCCAGGGCCATACCGTTGAAGAAGCGCGCAACAATCTCCGCGAAGCGTTGGAGTTGTTTTTCGAAACCGCCTCCCCCCGCGAAATCCAGGAACGTCTGCATAAGGAAGTTTTCATCACCCAACTGGAGGTTGCCGTTGGGTAGGTTGCGAGTGATGTCCGGGCGCGAGGTATGCCGTTTACTCGCTCGGCACGGTTTTCAGGAAGTACGGCAACGCGGTAGTCATCTCGTGATGCAAAAAGCTTGCGGCGACACGACCACCACCGTACCGGTTCCCCTGCATAACCCGCTGCATATCGGTACGTTGCAATCGATTATCCGGCAATCCGGATTGCCGCGCAGCTTGTTTGAAGACAACTGATACCAACTTCCACTATTCACGACACGCCCGGGTTAAAACACCTTACACTCCAACCCCAACACCCCCGCCAGCACCTGAAAATCCTCCACATGCTCGCCGTAGCAGAGCACGCTGTGCTCGCGGGAGATGTTGTCGATGAAGCCGGGGAGGTCGCGGAATTTGAGGAGGGCGGTGGCTTCGCAGTGGCGCATGTTGGCGTGGCGGGTGGTTTCGCAGACTTCGGCGTCCACCGCCAGCAGCGTGCGGCCATTGAATTTGAGCTGCACGATGGTGGCGTGCTGGCCGGCCGCCAACTCACCGTCGATGCCGCAGCCCAGGCCGTCGCGCTTCATCTCGTAGGTGCCACCCCAGTCGTTCAGCGTCACCTTGCCGGTGGGGGCCATCTCCGGGGAGACGACGCCGGCGTAGCCGCAGTGCGCCAGCCGCGCCAGTTGCGGCCATTCCTCGCGCTGATAACGCGCCGGGTCGGGGGTGAGCGCGTCGCCGAAATGGTCGGTGATGGCGCCCACGTATTGCACGGGGTACATGTTGGACATCATGCACGGCTTGTCCAGGAAGAAGGAGGTGAGCACCATGCTCATCATCGCCAGGTAGTCGCCGTCGCAGGAGGCGATGTAGCCGTCCTCGCGCAACAGCACCTGCGCCAGGCAGGGCATATCGTGCCCACCGCCGGTGATGAGGTCGCCGAAGCAGTTGACGCCGAAGCCCAGCGCCTGCTCCTCCTCCAGGATCGACTTGATCGCCAGGTAGGTGCGCACGGCGTTCATGAGCTGGTCAGGCCGCACGTCCTGCTCGATATAGCGCCCCTTGCGCTCCGCCCACACGCATGCCACCTCTTCATCGCTGAACTGGGCATAACGGTCGCGCATGTCGGCGAGCGAGCGCACGATGATGCGCGTGCCCAGGCTCTCGGTGACCAGCTGTCCGCCGTCGGTGGCGTTCCACGGGAAGTTCTGCTCGCCGAAGACTACGATCTTCGCCTGCGCCAGGAAGCGCTTCATCGCCAGCGCGCGCAGCAGCGCCAGCCCGTGGCGGTTGTGGCGCACCAGGTGCACGTCGATGCCCAGCGCCTGCAGGAAATCGCGCGCCGACCAGCGCCAGAAGTCCGGTTCATCAAACTGCAGGATCGACCAGAAGACCAGCGGCAACTGCCGCGCCACCAGCGGCTGCGGGTGGCTGTTCCAGATCTCCGTCGGGTAGGCGCTGATGCTCACCGGGAGAATGCCGTCAACCTCTGCGCCGAGCCCGCCGATCACGGAGGCCCAGTGCTCCGGCGAGGTGATCACCACCGGATCCAGCACGCGCCCCACCCCATCAATCACCCCGGCCAGTCGCGCCAGGTCGATGTTCATCTGTCCCTGCTTTGCGAGTACCGGCTGCAAATTCACCACCGGGCGGCGCAAATACGCGGGCGGTTCATTGATGAGAAAACGAGTGGTCTGTTCCAAGGCGATCATAGTATTGCTCCTTCGGAAATCGGTCGAGGGTAGTGTAGCGTGTTTAGGGAAGGACGGCAAGCAAAGAGCCGGCAGTATTTCGGAGACTGTACCCGAAATACGGTCATTTCTACGACCGGAAATTTATGATAGAGTTTTGGGGACAGACACAATACGGTTTATTTAAGGATTTTGATGCGTGTCCGATAGTCGATCCCCGGCCCGCCGGTCGGCCCGGCCCGCCGCGTGGGATACTGGTTAATGCGTTGGCGCACCCCGCG
>Ga0272448_1001236_pt1 | contig 35163 bp, 47 predicted proteins | sample YNPCB0191_FD_202220 | JGI IMG/M metagenome (GOLD analysis project Ga0272448, IMG submission 202220) | Hot spring sediment microbial communities from Yellowstone National Park, WY, United States - YNP-CB-019-1 | ecosystem: Environmental > Aquatic > Thermal springs > Hot (42-90C) > Sediment...
TTATTTAAGCAAAGAGGAGTTTAAGTTTTTAAGGCTTTGTTTTTTGAAAAATTGCCGCGAGTTTTTTGAGCAATTATAGAGAACAAGAAATAGATTTCTTGCTAATAAAAAACAACCCTTAGAATGCAATACAAACAAACAAATTAAAACCAGAAGATGAAACAAAAATCATTGAACTAAGACAGAAACATCTTTCCTATTTTAACTATATCAGGAAAAACAGATACAGAGACAATAAGTCGCAGCCCAAGATATTAAAAGAGAGATTCCCTAAAAATAGACGAAGGCGTGCTTATAATCTACCACCAATAAGGCTTGAAAGTTTACTTAAGATATGCTATAAAGAAAAAGACAAGGGTGGAGGAGATGTACCTATATCAGTCCAACAATTTTTAAAAAAAACTTGACAAGAAAGATTTTTATAATAAAATTTAAAATTCCTGTATCTGCCCACGTAGCTCAGGCGGTAGAGCACTTCCTTGGTAAGGAAGTGGTCACCGGTTCAATTCCGGTCGTGGGCTTAAAAAAGTTGGGATTTTTAAAAACCTCATAAAAGAGAGAAGGGGATGTTTTAATTTTATTTTTTGTTTTTTTGAGTTGATTTTAAAATAATTTTAATTTTTAAAATGAGAGAATTAATAGCCTTAGAATGTAGTGTTTGTAAAAGAAAAAATTATTACAATACAAAAAATAAAAAAAGACATCAGGAAAAATTGGTTTTGAAAAAATTTTGTAAATTTTGTAAAAAACATACAGAGCATAAAGAGGTGAAGCCGTAAGATTATGGTTTTAATTAGGCGAGTAGCTCAATTGGCTAGAGCATCGGTCTCCAAAACCGGAGGTTGCAGGTTCAACTCCTGCCTCGCCTGCGTGAATGGCTATTTGAGAAGTTAAATGTTTTTAAGAGACGTTTGTTTTTAAAAGCGAGTCCAGTGTTGGATGCAATAAATATTTGCCTTTGGCAAACTGCGACTTTCGTCGCAGATTGCATTCAACTCCTGCCTCGCCTGCGTGAATGAGCGTTTGAGTAGTAATTATTTATGATAAATAAATTAAAAAAAATACCAAAATTTTTAAAAGAAACAAATGAAGAATTAAAAAAAATAACATGGACAAAAAAAGAAGATTTAGTTCAATCTGCAATTGTGGTAGTTGTATTACTAATATTTTTTACTACTTATATTTTTATTATAGATTTAGGTTTATCAAAATTAATTAGAATATTTTTTGGATAATTATGAAACAGTGGTATATTGTGCATACATTAAGTGGCGCAGAAGAAAAGGTTAAAGCTGCTTTAGAGAGTAAGATAAAATTAAATAATTATGAACACATGATAGATAAAATATTTATACCGCATGAGCAGGTGACGGAAGTGAGACTTGGAAAGAAAAGAATTTTAGAAAGAAAATTTTTTCCGGGTTATATTTTAATTCACATGGAGTTAAATGATGAATCTTGGCTCTTTGTAAAAAAAACTCCCGGGATAAGTGCTTTCATTGGTTCAAGAAAAAAACCTTCTCCGATATTAGATGAAGAAGTTGAAAAAATAATGAAGAAAGCAGAGGAAAGTAAGGCTAAGCCTATTCCTAAGGCTACTTTTGAAAAAGGTGAAACCGTAAGGGTTATAGAAGGTCCTTTTGTTAATTTTAATGGTAAGGTGGAGGAAGTGGATTTAAATAAAGGTAAAATAAAAGTAAGTATTTCTATATTTGGCAGAACAACTCCTGTAGAATTAGAATTTTGGGAGGTTGAAAAGATATAAATTATGGCAAAAAAGAAACTTAAATTAATGACACAAATAAAACTACAACTGCCAGCTGGTTCAGCAACGCCGGCTCCTCCTGTTGGACCTGCTTTAGGTCAACATGGTATAAATATTGGACAATTCTGCAAATCTTTTAATGATGCTACGAAAGAAATGGGTGGTATTATTGTTCCGGTTGTAATAAGTGTTTACGAAGATAGAAGTTTTGATTTTATAGTAAAAACTCCCCCGGCATCTGTGCTTTTAAAAAGAGCAGCCAATTTAGCAAAGGCTTCTTCTACTGCTGGGAAAGAAATAATAGGAGAGGTAACTAAAGAGCAGGTTATGCAGATTGCAAAAGAAAAAATGAAAGATTTAAATACATTAGATCTAAATAAAGCTTATAGCATGATAGCCGGTACGGCAAGGAGTTGTGGAATAAAAATAAAAGAGTAAATTATGTGCTCAAATTTTGCAATAGCAAAAAGATTTGAAAATAATGTTTTAGTCTATCCATTGGATGCGATGGAGTGATATGTATATCAAATTAGATAAAAGTAATAGTTTCGTAAAAAGTTTTGTAATTTTTTATTACATTTGGATTTTTATAGAGATATTATGTAGAAATGAATTGCATAATTTCCAAACAACCTAATGTATAAAGAGAATGAAAAAGAGAAGCAAAAGATATAGAGAAGCTCAAAAATTAGTAGATAAAGATAAGATTTATTCTATTAAAGAAGCGATAGAGATTTTAAAAAAGATGCCAAAGTCAAAGATAGATGAGACATTAGAGGTAAGTTGTAAATTAGATATTGATCCTAAACAGTCTGATCAGACTGTAAGAGGTTCAGTAATTCTTCCGCATGGAACTGGCAAACAAATAAAGGTTGCTGTTTTCTGTGAACCGGAAAAAGAGGCTCAAGCAAAAGAGGCAGGTGCTGATTTAATTGGATCTACTGATTTAATAGATAATATAGCAAATGGAGGTAATATTGATTTTGATTATTGTATTTCTACACCCGGTATGATGAGATATTTAAGTAAGATAGGAAAGATTTTAGGACCCCGCGGTCTTATGCCTTCTCCAAAAACAGGAACAGTTACAGAAAATATCTCTTTTGCGATAAAGGAAGCAAAAAAAGGTAAAATAGATTTTCGTATGGATAAATTTGGTTGCATATATGCCGGTGTTGGAAAAATTTCTTTTTTAAGTGATGCATTAGTTGAAAATGTACAGGCTTTTATAGAGGCAGTTAAGAATTCAAAACCTCAGGGGGTTAAGCCTGATTTTATAAAATCAATATTTTTATCTTTAACTTTTAGTCCATCAGTGAGGGTTTTGTAAGTATGCAGAAAACTAGTTTAGTAATAAAAGAAAAAATAATTGAGGAGATAAAATATAGATTTGAAAATTACAATAGTGCAATTTTTGTGAGCCTTAATAAATTAAATGCATTTTCTTTAAATATATTAAGGAATAATATTAAAGGAAAAGGTGGTAATTTTTTTGTTGCTAAAAACACTCTTATAGAACATTTCTTTTTGCCTTTGAATGAGGATATAAAAGATTTTTTAAAAGGTGAGACAGGTATTGTTTTTGCAAAAGATGAAAATATAGTTGAAATCTCTAAAGTTCTTTTTGATTTTGTGAAAGAGAATGAAAATTTTAAAATAAATGGAGGCATTTTAGTTAATAAAATTATTAGCAAGTCAGAGCTTGAAGATTTGTCAAAGTTGCCTCCTAAAGAGGTTATTTTGGTAAATGTTTTATCTGCAATTTTAAGTCCGCTTTCTGGTTTTCTCGCTCTTTTGCAGCAGCCGCTTTTAAATTTTGTTTTGGTTTTAGATGATATTAAAAAAAGAAAGGAAGAAAAATCTTAAAATGAAGGAGGAGATATGTCAAAGGTAGTAGAAGAGATTTTAGAAAAGATAGCCAATATGACTGTTTTAGAGTTGGTGGAGTTAAAAAAAGCATATGAGGAAAAATTTGGAGTAAGTTTAGCAAACGTAGCCGTTGGCGCTATGCCTCAATCTCAAGCCCAAGTGTCTCAGGAAGAAAAGGAAGAAAAAACAACTTTTACTGTAGTTCTTGCAAATGCAGGCGCAAATAAAATAGCAGTTATTAAAGAGGTTAGGGCAATTACAGAACTTGGTTTAAAGGAGGCAAAAGATTTAGTAGATTCAGCTCCAAAGACTGTTAAGGAAAATGTTCCTAAAGAAGAGGCAGAGGCAATAAAGAAGAAATTAGAGGCAGTTGGTGCTACTGTTGAATTAAAATAATTTTGAGGAGGTAATTTGTTTAAGAAAAAAATTTCATTTTCAAAGGTTGAAAAGCCATACGCTATTCCTTATCTCTTAGAACATCATATTGATAAATTTTGGGGTTTCTTGCAAATGGATGTTCCGCCTGAAAAAAGAAAAAAGATTGGCTTACAAGAACTTTTTGAAGAATTTTTTCCAATAGAAAGTCCAGACAGGGAGTATCGTTTGGAATTTATGTTTTATACTTTTAGTAGGCCGCCTTATTCTTCAGAAGAATGTAAACGCAGATCGTTAACTTATTCTGCCCCTTTAAGGATAAGATTAAGATTGATATCAAAATCTTCTCCGGCTATTAGAGAGCAGGAAGTATATTTAGGAGATATACCATTAATGACAGAGAATGCTTCATTTATTATAAACGGTGATGAGAGGGTTGTTGTAAGTCAATTGCAACGTTCGCCCGGTGTGTTTTTTGAAGAAGAGATGCACACTGTAGGTAAACGTATATATTTTGCAAGAATCATACCATCAAGAGGTTATTGGCTTGAGTTTAGGACAGATATAACTGATACAATTACCGCTATTATAGATAGAAGAAAAACTTTTCCTGCAACAGAAATTTTAAGACTTTTTGGTTTAAATACAAATGAAGATATTTATAAAATTTTTCCGAAAGAAGAATTTCCCGAAATAGCAAATACTATTAAAAAGGACTTAACCAGTTCTAGTGAAGATGCTTTTTTAGATTTTTATAAGAGGATGAGGCCAACAGAGCCTGTTACATTAGAAGCTGCTAAAGATATTTTCAAAAGAATGTTTTTTAATAATAAATTTTATGATTTAGAAAAAGTTGGTAGATATCTTATAAATAAAAGATTAGGTATTGATGTTTCTTTAAATAAACGCACTTTAGATTTGGATACATTGATTGAAATTATAAAATATTTACTAAAAGTAAAATCAGGAGAAAAGAATATAGATGATATAGATCATTTAGGAAATAAAAGGGTAAAATTAATAGATGATCTTTTACAAAATCAAATTAGAGCTGCCCTTTTAAGAATAGAAAGGGTTTTTATCGAAAGGTCCCCTTTGATTTCTTCATCTAATGATTTTTCTATACAGCACCTTATTAATTCGAAAGCTTTTTCAGCACTAATTCAGGACTTTTTTGCAAGATCCCAGCTTTCACAATTTATGGATCAGACAAACCCATTAGCAGAGATTACACATAAAAGAAGATTATCTGCAATGGGTCCGGGTGGACTTTCAAGAGAAAGGGCTGGTTTTGAAGTAAGAGATGTTCATCCAACGCATTATGGAAGGATTTGTCCAATAGAGACACCAGAAGGAGCAAACATTGGGCTTCTTTCTTCTTTAACTTTGTATGTGAGGGTTAATCAACTTGGTTTTCTTGTGGCACCTTATAGAAAAGTTGAAGGAGGCATATTACAAGATAAAGTTGAATTCCTTACAAGCGAAGAGGAAGAAAATAAAATTATAGGACAATTTACTACAAATGTAGATGAAAATGGAAAGATAAAAGATCATGAAATTTATGCGCGTTATAAAGGGTCATTTCCAAAATTAAAGCCAACAGAGATAGAATATATGGATATATCTCCACAACAGATAATTTCAGTTTCAGCAGCTTTAATACCTTTTTTAGAGCATGACGATGCAAATAGAGCTTTAATGGGTTCTAATATGCAGAGACAAGCCGTTCCTTTACTATTTCCAGAAGCTCCAATAGTAAGTACTGGTATAGAAAAAAAGGTAGCAATTGAATCAGGAAGTGTATTGACTAGCAAAGATAACGGTGTAATAGAAGAGGTTGATGGAGATCATATTAAAATAAGTGGATACAATTATAAACTTAAAAAATTTGAAAGGTCAAACGCTAATACCTGTATCCATCAAAGACCTTTAGTAAAAAAAGGCGAACAAGTAAAAAAAGGAGATATTATAGCTGACGGTCCTGCCACATCTAATGGAGAATTAGCGTTAGGTAGAAATATACTTGTTGCTTTTCTTCCTTGGAGAGGTTATAACTTTGAAGACGCTATCATTATAAGTGAGAGATTAGTAAAGAATGATGTGCTTACATCTGTTCATATTGAGAGATTTGAAATAGAAGCAAGAGAGACAAGATTAGGTAATGAAGAGATTACAAGAGATATACCCCATTTAAGCGATGAGGACCTTAAGAATTTAGATGAGAGCGGGATTGTAAGAATAGGTGCTGAGGTTAATCCAAACGATATTTTAGTCGGTAGAATAACTCCTAAAACAGAAAAAGAACCTTCTCCGGAAGAGAAGGTGTTGTATGCTATTTTTGGACAAAAAGCCGCTGATGTTAAAGATACATCTTTAAGAGTTCCTCCGGGTATATATGGAACTGTTATTCATATAGAAGTATTTCAAAGAAAAGATAGGGGAAGACAATCAAAAAAAGAAAAGACTGAGGAATTAAAAAGAATAAAGGAAATAGAGAAATATTACGCAGAGGAGAGAGAACTTTTAGAAAAAGAGAAGAATATCCGTCTTTCAAATATCTTAGGTAAGCCGGTTGATAAGATTAAAACTATAGATTATGAAGAGAACGACGAAATAAAAAGTATTGTATCTTTTTATGAGGAGAGATTAAGAGATCTTGCCATAGAGAGGGAGTTGGAGATTTTAAAGATAAAAAAAGGAGATGAACTTCCAACAGGGGTATTAAAAAGGGTAGTAGTTTATGTTGCAATGAAAAGAAAAATTTCAGTTGGAGATAAATTATCAGGCAGACATGGAAACAAAGGAGTAGTTGCTAAAATTCTTCCAGAAGAAGATATGCCTTATTTAGAAGATGGAACTCCTGTTGATATAATTTTAAATCCTTTAGGAGTTCCATCCAGGATGAATGTTGGTCAATTAATGGAGATGCATTTGGGTTGGGCAGCTTATAAACTTGGTATTAATGTTATATCAGGCGCTTTTGATGGTGCAAGACAAGAAGATGTGGTTAAACTTTTAAAAGAGGCAGGTCTTCCTGAAGATGGTAAGGTTGTTTTATATGATGGTTATACAGGAGAACCTTTTGATCAGAAGGTTGCTGTTGGTTATATGTATATAATGAAACTTGTTCATATGGTTGACGATAAGATACATGCAAGGGCAATAGGTCCTTATTCATTGATTACCCAACAACCTCTTGGTGGCAAGGCTCAATTTGGTGGTCAACGTTTTGGAGAAATGGAGGTTTGGGCACTTGAGGCTTATGGTGCAGCCTTCACATTACAGGAAATACTAACAGTAAAGAGCGATGACCTTGAAGGTAGAAATAATGTATATGAAGGAATTGTGAGGGGAGAACAGAGATTCACTCCTTCTATACCTGAATCATTTAATGTATTGGTTAAAGAGTTACAGGGTTTATGTTTAGATATAAGAACAGAGAGGGATACTAAATTTCAAGAAAAAGAAGTAAAAACTAAAGAAAAGGATAGGTAAAATGATAGAAGAACTTAATTTTTTTGATCGGATAAGTATAAGGTTAGCCTCACCTCAAGTAATACGTAGTTGGTCTTATGGTGAGATAAAAAAAGCAGAGACATTAAACTACAGATCTTTAAAACCAGAAAAAGATGGTCTATTTTGTGAAAGGATTTTTGGTCCAACAAGAGATTGGGAGTGTCATTGTGGAAAACTGAAAGGTAGAAAATTTAAAGGTTTAAAATGCGATAGATGTGGAGTAGAGATATTACCATCTTCTACAAGAAGACAGAGAATGGGCCATATTGAATTAGCAGCACCGGTTACTCATATATGGTTTTTTAAAGTTATACCATCAAGAATAGGTGCTCTTTTAGATTTAAGTATAAAGGAATTAGAAAAAATTATTTATTACGAGGAGTATATAGTAATAGATCCTGGAGAAACAAAATTAAAAAAGCAACAACTTCTTACTGATGAAGAATACTTATCGCTCTCAAAAGAATATCCTAATAAATTTATAGCAAAGATGGGCGCAGAAGCTATAAGAGATTTATTAAAAGAGGTTGATTTAGAAAAGTTAAGTCGTTCTCTTAAGAAAGAGATTGAAGAGAACAAAAGACAGGATAAAAGATTAATGAAGCGTCTTAAGATAATTGAGGATTTTAGACGTTCTCCAAATAAACCTGAGTGGATGGTTTTAGAGGTTTTACCCGTAATACCACCTGATTTAAGACCACTTGTTCCTTTGGAAGGAGGAAGATTTGCTTCTTCTGATATAAATGATTTATATCGTAGAGTTATAAACAGAAATAATCGGCTTAAGAAATTAATTATGTTGGGAGCTCCTGATATCATAATAAGAAATGAGAAAAGAATGCTTCAAGAGGCAGTAGATGCTTTATTAGAGAACGGAAGACACGGAAGACCTGTTATGAGTTCCCAGAATAGGCCTCTTAAGAGTTTATCTGATATGTTAAAAGGAAAGCAAGGTAGATTTAGGCAGAACCTATTGGGTAAACGAGTTGATTATTCAGGAAGATCAGTAATAGTTGTAGGTCCTCAACTTAAACTTCACCAGTGCGGATTGCCTCAGCAGATGGCTTTAGAATTATTTAAACCATTTATTACCAAGAAATTAAAAGAGAAAGGTTTTTCTACAAGCATAAGGGGTGCAAAGAGAATGGTTGAAAGAGCAAGAATTAAAGATTGGAATATATTAGAGGAGGTAATTGAAGGACATCCTGTTTTATTAAATAGAGCTCCCACACTACATCGTTTAAGTATTCAGGCGTTTTATCCTATTCTTGTAGATAATAAAGCTATAATGCTTCATCCTTTGGTTTGCGCCCCTTTTAATGCTGATTTTGATGGAGATCAAATGGCAGTTCACGTTCCCCTTTCTTTAGAGGCGCAGGCAGAGGCTAAAATTCTAATGCTATCAGTAAATAATATTTTCTCAAGTGCTGATGGAAGGCCAATTTTAACTCCAAGTCAGGATATGATAGTTGGTTGTCGTTATCTTACATTAGAGAAAGAAAAAGCCAAGGGAGAGGGTTTATGTTTTTCGTCTTGCGATGATGTTATTACGGCATATCAAGATAAAGAAGTAGATCTGCACGCTAAGATTAAAGTTAGAATTTTTGAAAATAATGTGCAAAAAATAATTGAGACAACAGTTGGAAGAGTTATTTTTAATCAGATTCTTCCAAAAGGTTTTAGATTTGTAAACCAGGTTTTAGGTAAAAGGGATATTTCAGATATTATCTCTGAATGTTATAAAAAATTTGGTCATAATCAGACTATTGAGCTTTTGGATAATATAAAAGATATAGGTTTTGAATATGCAACATTGGGTGGGATTAGTATATCAGTTGATGATTTAAAGATACCTGAGAAGAAAAAAGATGTAATTACTGAAGTACAAGAAGAGGTTTTAAAAGTTGAGGAGCAGTATAAGAGAGGAATAATAACAGAGCGTGAAAGACACAACAAGTTGGTTGATATATGGACAAGGGCAACAGATAGAATTTCAGATTTAGTTTTTAGAGGGATGGATAAATTTAATCCTATTTTTATGATGACAGACTCAGGGGCAAGAGGTTCAAGAGATCAGGTAAAACAATTAGCCGGTATGCGAGGTTTAATGACAAAACCTTCCGGTGAGATTATAGAGACACCGATTATATCTAATTTTAAAGAAGGTTTATCTATCCTTGAATATTTTATCTCAACTCATGGTGCAAGAAAAGGTTTAGCTGATACGGCACTTAAGACAGCAGATGCAGGTTATTTGACTAGGCGTTTAATTGATGTTGCTCAGGAAGTTATTATTATGGAAGAGGATTGTGGTACAGTGAATGGGATAACAGTTTCAGAGATAGTAGAAGGTGACGAAGTTGTAGTTTCACTTAAGGAGAGAATTATTGGAAGAATCGCTTTAGATAATATAGTAGATATAGTAAGCGATGATATAATAGTAAAAGCCGGAGAGGAGATTACAGAAGAAAAAGCAGAAAAGATAGAAAGATTAGGTTTAGAAAAGATAAGGATAAGAAGTGTTCTTACTTGTGAATCCGAAAGGGGAGTTTGTGCTAAGTGTTATGGTAGAGATCTTTCTACAGGAAAGTTAGTTGAAATTGGTCAGGCTGTTGGAATAATAGCTGCTCAGTCTATTGGTGAACCGGGTACACAACTTACAATGAGAACATTTCATATAGGTGGAACTGCCTCAAGGGTTGCAGAAAGAGCATTTATTAAAGCAAAAGAAAATGGTTTTGTAAAATACCATAATCTTAAAATTGTAAAAAAAGGAAATCATTTTGTTGTTTTAAATAGAAATGGGATGATAGGTCTAACAGATGAACATGGGATAGAAATTCAAAGAAACCCTGTTGTGCAGGGGGCATTTATATTAGTTGAAGAAGGTGCTAAAGTTCAAAAGGATAATATTTTTGTAAGATGGGATCCTTATTCATCTCCAATTTTAAGTGAAGTTAATGGTTATGTTAAATATGAAGATATTATAGATAAAGTTACAGTTCAAAAAGAAACAGATTTAACAACAGGTAAAAAGCAGTGTATAGTTATTGAATTCAAAGGAGATTATCACCCACAGATATTGATTCTTTCAAAAGAGCAAGAGGTTTTAGGTATTTATCCACTTTCTGTTGGTATGCATATTATAGTTGAAGAGGGTTCTTACATTGAGGCTGGAGATGTAATTGCAAAGACACCAAGGATTATTGCAAAAACAAGAGATATAACAGGTGGTCTTCCAAGGGTTGCTGAATTATTTGAGGCAAGGCGTCCGAAGAATCCGGCAGTAATTAGTGAGATAGATGGTTTTGTAGAGTTTAAAGAAGAAAAGGGAAAGAGAAAAATAATAGTAAGAAGCGAAACAGGGATGCAAAGAGAATATGAAACGCCTCCCGGTAGAAGACCAATAGTTTATAGTGGAGATAGGGTAGTAGCAGGTCAAGAATTGACAGAAGGACCTGTAGTTTTGCAGGATATTTTGCGTGTTTGTGGGGATAAGGTTCTGCAAGAACGTTTAGTAAATGAGATACAGGAAGTATATAGATTGCAAGGCGTAAAGATAAATGACAAACATATAGAGATTATAATAAGAGAGATGCTTAAAAAAGTAAAGATTATAGATCCCGGAGATACATCGTTTTTACCCGGAGAAGCTGTAGATAAATGGATTTTTAGAAAAGAAAATGAAGATATTATAAAGAAAGGTAAAAAACCCGCTACGGCTTCACCTTTGCTTTTAGGTATAACAAAAGCATCTTTAAGCACAAAAAGTTTTATTTCAGCAGCAAGTTTTCAAGAGACAACAAGGGTTTTAACAGAGGTAGCCTGTGCAGGTAAAGTAGATGAATTAGAGGGTTTAAAAGAAAATGTTATCGTGGGTCATCTTATTCCTGCAGGGACTGGTTTAAAAAGATATAGAGAAATTGAGATAGAAAGAAAAGAGTGATATGCCAACTATAAGTCAATTATTAAAAAAACCAAGAATAAAAAAGAAAAAGAGGAGTAAGTCCCCTGCATTAGAAAAAACTCCGCAAAAAAAGGGAGTTTGTGTTCAGGTAAGGACAATGACTCCTAAAAAACCAAATTCTGCTATAAGAAAGATAGCAAAGGTTAGATTTTCAAATGGAAACGAGGTTATAGCTTATATTCCGGGAGAAGGGCATAATCTTCAAGAGCATTCAATAGTTTTAGTAAGGGGTGGAAGGGTTAAGGATTTACCCGGTGTAAGATATCATATTATAAGAGGAGTATACGATTGCCAAGGCGTTGCTAATAGAAAAAGATCTCGTTCAAAATATGGAGCAAAGAAACCAAAAGAATAGGTTATAATTATGAGAAGAAGACGTGCTTCAAAAAGAGAATTAAGGCCTGATCCAAAATATAATTCGCCAATCATAGGGCATTTTATAAATATTATAATGAAGAATGGTAAAAAAACACTTGCTCAAAAAATAGTATATAAAGCATTGGATATAATTTCTCAAAAATTAAAAGACGATCCATTAAAGATATTTTTTGCTGCTATGGATAATGCAAGACCAAGACTTGAAGTAAGACCAAGAAGAATAGGTGGTGCTACTTATCAGGTTCCTTTGGAGGTCTCTGAGGAAAGAGGTATTTCTATAGCTCTCCGTTGGATTAGAGATATAGCTTCATCAAAGAAAGGGAAACCAATGTACATTAAATTGGCAGATGAGTTAATTTCTGCCTATAAAAACGAAGGTTCTGTTATTAAAAAGAAAGAGGATACTCATAAGATGGCTGAAGCAAATAAAGCTTTTGCACATTTTAAGTGGTGATGAAAAGTGATTGGATTAAAACTTAAAGATATGCACCAAAATTTAATAATAAAAAAATATTTGAAAAACAATATTGGGTCCATTTGTTGGATATGGATGGGATTGATATGTATGCCAAATTAGATAAGAGTAATTATTTCGTAAAAAGTTTTGTAATTTTTTATCACATTTGGATTTTTATAGAGATATTATGTAGAAATGAATTGCATAATTTCCAAACAACCTAATGCACAATATCGGATGAAGGAAAATTTAGAATTTATAAGAAATATTGGTTTTGTTGCACATATAGATGCAGGTAAGACTACAACTACAGAGAGATTTCTTTTTTATACTAAAAGGATATATAAAATAGGTGAGGTAGATGAAGGCACAACAACTACAGATTGGATGGAACAAGAAAGAGAAAGGGGTATAACTATAACTAGCGCTGCTACATATTGCGAATGGAAAGATTACCATATAAATATAATTGATACACCGGGACATATTGATTTTACTGTTGAAGTTGAAAGATCTTTAAAAGTTTTAGATGGGATAATTGTTATATTTTGTGGAGTTGGAGGGGTTGAACCACAGTCTGAAACTGTCTGGCATCAGGCAGATAAATATAATATTCCAAGAATAGCTTTTATAAATAAATTAGATAGGGATGGTGCTGATTTTTATGGTGTTATAGATGAAATGAGAGAAAAATTTAGCACTTTTATTTTACCAATCCAGATACCTATTTATGAAAACGATAAATTTGTTGGAATTATAGATTTAATTAAACAAAAGGCAATATATTATGAAGATGAATTAGGTTTAGTTTTTAATTATAGAGATGTTCCGGATTTTTTATTGGATAAGTTTAGATTCTATAGAGATAACCTTATAGAGAAATTAGCAGAATTAGATGATGAATTTATGCATAAGGTTATTGAGACAGATAATATAGAAGAAGATTATATTATAAAGATTTTGAGGAGAAATGTTATAAAAAATAAAGTAGTTCCTATTTTATGCGGTTCATCTTTAAGAAATAAAGGGATACAGCCACTTTTAGATGCGGTTTGTGATTTTTTACCTTCACCTTTAGATTTAAATGAAATTGTTGGATTTGATTTTGATGGGAATAGTAAGTCTATAAAAATTTCAAAATCAAGTCCATTATGTGCATTATGTTTTAAGGTTTTTACTGATCCATTTGTTGGAAAATTATTTTATGTCCGTATTTATTCCGGTAATATAAAATCTGGTTCTTCTGTTTATAATTCAAGAACAAGATCGAGAGAAAGGATTTCTAAGTTGGTTAGGATGCATGCGAATAAACAAGAGATAATTTTTGAAGCAAGTGCCGGAGATATAGTTTGTTTTGTTGGCTTAAAAGATACAACAACAGGAGATACTCTTTGTGATGAAGGTTTTCCTATAATATTAGAGTCAATAAGATTTCCTGAGCCGGTTATTTCAATGGCTATAGAACCAAAGACAAAGGCAGATCAGGAAAGATTATTTGCGGCTTTAAGGAAATTACAAGATGAGGATCCATCATTCAAGGTTTTTTATAATAGAGAAACAGGCCAAAACATTATCTCTGGTATGGGTAAGCTTCATATTGAGATTATGGTAGATAGACTTCTTAGAACATTTAATGTTAATGCAAAAATAGGAAAACCCCAAGTTGCCTATAAGGAGACAATTACAAAAAGAGTTGAGTCAGAAGGTAAATTTATTCATCAAACAGGCGGTCGTGGACAATATGGGCATGTTGTATTTATTGTAGAGCCGATAGAGAGGGGTTTGGGCATTGTTTTTGAAAACAAAATAAAAGGTGGTATTATTCCGAATGAATTTATAAGTTCAATTAAAGAAGGTGTAATTGAGGCGTCAAGCGCTGGTGTTTTAGGGGGCTATCCTGTTATTGATGTTAAAACCACCTTAATCGATGGTTCTTATCATGAAGTAGATTCTTCTGAGTTCGCATTCAAAACAGCATCTGAATATGCTTTTAAGGATGCATTAAGAAAGGCAAATCCAATTATTTTAGAGCCCATTATGAATTTAGAAGTATTTGTGCCAAATGAATATTTAAGTTTAGTTATTGCTGATTTAAATTCAAGGAGGGCAAAGATTTTATCTATCACTGAAAAGAAAAATTTAAAAGTAATAAGGGCAGACGCTCCTCTAGCAAATATTTTTGATTATGCTGATATATTAAGAAACTTGACACAAGGTAGAAGTTTTTATACAATAGAGCCTTCTTATTATGATAAAGTTCCGATAGAACTTATGAGTAAGATTTTAGGTTTATAGATGAAATTTAAAGAGGAGGTGTTATAATGGCAAAAGAAAAATTTGTAAGAACAAAGCCACACGTTAATATTGGAACTATTGGACATGTAGATCACGGTAAGACTACATTAACTTCTGCTATAACAAAAGTTTTATCAACTAAAGGTTTAGCAAAATTTGTAAGTTATGATGAGGTTGCAAAAGCATCAGAATCGCAAGGAAGAAGAGATGAAACAAAAATTTTAACTATAGCGATATCTCACGTTGAGTATGAAACAGACACTCGCCACTATGCTCATATAGATTGTCCAGGACATCACGATTATATTAAGAATATGATTACAGGAGCAGCACAGATGGATGGTAGTATACTTGTTGTCTCAGCAGTTGATGGTCCAATGCCACAGACAAGGGAACATATACTTTTAGCAAGACAGGTTAATGTTCCGGCAATAGTTGTGTTTATCAACAAAGTTGATTTGATAGAAGATCCGGAATTAATAGACTTGGTAGAAACAGAAGTAAGAGATCTTTTGTCTAAATACGATTTTAAAGGAGACCAGACTCCTATTGTAAGAGGTTCTGCTTCAAAAGCTTTGGCTTGTGGTTGTGGTAAAGATGATTGTCCAAATTGTAAGCCGATTTTAGAACTTCTTAAAAAAATTGATGAGCATATTCCAACACCAAAAAGAGATGTTGATAAACCACTTCTTATGGCTATAGAAGATGTTTTTTCAATCTCAGGAAGGGGAACAGTTGTAACAGGAAGAATTGAAAGAGGAAAAGTAAAAGTTGGTGATGAAATAGAGTTGGTTGGAGTTCATCCTGACATCAAAAAGACAGTTGTAACAGGCGTTGAGATGTTTAGAAAAATTCTTGACGAAGGTTTAGCAGGAGATAATGTTGGTTTACTTTTAAGGGGAATAGAAAAAAAGGATGTTGAAAGAGGTATGGTAGTAGCTGCACCGGGTTCAATTACACCACACACAAATTTTAAAGCCACAGTTTATATTCTAAAGAAAGAAGAAGGTGGTAGGCATACCGGTTTTGTAACCGGTTATAGACCACAATTTTATTTTAGGACAACAGATGTAACCGGAACAGTTAAACTTCCGGAAAAAGTTCAAATAGTTATGCCTGGAGATAATGTTGAATTAGAAATAGAGTTGATTCAACCTGTTGCATTAGAAAAAGAATCAAGATTTGCTATTAGAGAAGGTGGAAAAACAGTAGGCGCAGGTGTAGTAACGGAGATTTTAAAATAATTTTAGAGGATTATACTAATATAGATTAAAACGGATTAAAATTTTAAATTTAAAAAATATTTGTAAGGAAGAAATTATAGGTATAATTTTTTTTAAAAAATTCTAAAAAATATGGCAAAGATAAGAATAAAATTAAAGGCTTTTGATTATAGGATATTAGACCAATCTACCCATGAAATAGTTGAAGCAGCTTTAAGAACAGGCGCAAAAGTAAATGGTCCTATACCACTTCCAACAGAGAAAAGAATATATACAGTTAATAGATCTACAAATATTGATAAGAAATCAAGAGAACAATTTATGCTCGCTATACATAAAAGAATTATAGATTTAGATAATCCAACTTCAAAGACTGTAGATGCATTAAGGAAATTAAATTTACCTGCTGGTGTAAATGTAGAAATTTTACAGAAAGTTTAATATGCTTAAAGAAATTTTTGCAAGAAAATTGGGTATGACGCAGATTTTTGATACAGAAGGTAATATTATTCCAACTACATTAGTTGAGATAGAAAGAGCTTTTGTTTTTGAAAATATAAAATATCCTAATAAGACTAAAGCAAAAATTGGATTTTGCAAATTAGAGGAAAATAGGATAGATAAGATATCTAAGCCAAATTTAGGTTATTTTAAAAAGTTAAATACACAAGCATATAAATTTATTAAAGAAGTTTTAACATCCGGTGAGATCGAAACAAACAAAGAATATGGCGTAGAGATTTTTAATGAAGGAGAGATTGTAGATATAAGAGGTTTGTCTAAAGGAAGAGGTTTTTCCGGAGGAATTAAAAGACACAACTGGCACGGTGGTCCTTTAAGTCACGGTTCAATGACTCATAGGCGTATTGGTTCAAATGGTTCAAACACAGATCCCGGTAGGGTTTTAAGAGGTCATAGAATGCCCGGTCATTATGGGAATGAGTACAGAACCGTTAAAAATTTAAAGATAGTTAAAATTGATAAGGAAAAAAATATTCTTTTTATAAAAGGTGCTATTCCCGGAGCAAAAGGGAATCTTTTAAAGATAAAGAAGATTTCTTAATATTAATTATGGTTGAGATAGATTTATTAGATATGGAAGGTAAGATAAAAGATAGATTTAAGTTAGAAGGAAAAGTATTTGATGGTACAATAAACTACGATCTTATGCATCAGGCAGTTGTTGTATATTTAGCGAATCAAAGAAGTTATACTGCTTCTACAAAGACAAGAGGAGAAGTAAAAGGAAGTAATAAAAAACCTTGGCGACAGAAAGGAACAGGTAGGGCAAGAGCAGGTAGTATTCGATCTCCACTTTGGAGAAAAGGTGGAGTTGTTTTCGGTCCAAAACCAAGAGATTTATATAAAGAACTTTCAAAAAGAATGAAGATATTGGCTTTAAAAAGCGCTTTAAATGCTAAATTAAAAGATAATGAATTTATGGTTTTGGAGAGTTTAAATTTAAATTCTTGTAAGACAAAAGAATTTTTTAAGATTTTGACTAATTTAAAGGTAGAAGAAAAAAGAAATACCTTTGTTGTAGATTCTTTGGAAAAGAATTTAGTTCTTTCTTCAAGAAATATAGAAAATGTTAAGATAGTAAAGGCAAGTGATTTAAATACTTATAATGCTTTGGATTGTAAAAATCTAATTTTTACTAAAGATGCTATTCTTGAAGTTCAAAATAGAATTTTAAAATACCTATGAGAGATATATATAGTATAATTAAGTCTTCTGTTTTAACAGAAAAAGCTACAAAGCTTTTAGAAAATAAAATTTATACTTTTTATGTTGATATTAATGCTAATAAAATAGAGATAAAAAATGCAATAGAAAAACTTTATAATGTAAAAGTAGAAAATATCAACTCTGTTATAGAAAAAGGAAAGACAAAGAGATTGCGGGCTAATCAACCGGGTAAGACTAAAACCTTTAAAAAAGCAATAGTTAAGCTAAAAAAAGGTTATGAAATTAAATTAGGATAATTATGGGTATAAAAAATTTTAAACCAATTTTACCGTCTCTTAGATTTAAGGTAAATTCAGATTTTTCTGAGATTACAAAATCCAAGCCGGAAAAGAAATTGACAAAGACTTTACATAAAAGTGGTGGAAGAAATTTTAGTGGAGTAATTACTATAAGAAGAAGGGGTGGAGGTCATAAAAGAAAATACCGTATTATAGATTTTAAACGTGATAAATTTGATGTAGTAGGAAAAGTTATAGCTATAGAATATGATCCAAATAGAACAACAAGAATTGCATTGATAGAATATCCCGATAAAGAAAGAAGATACATACTTTGGCCTGATAAATTAAAAGTAAACGATACAGTTATAAGCGCAAAAGATGGTCAGGTTGATATTAAACCGGGAAATTGTATGAAGTTAGAATATATACCTTTAGGAACAATTGTTCATAATATAGAACTTGAACCAACAAAAGGTGGAGTTTTAACCAGAAGCGCAGGTAGTTGGGCGCAGGTTATGGCAAAAGAAGGTGGTTTTGCTCAAATTAGACTTCCATCCGGAGAGATTAGATTAGTGAAGACCTCTTGCAGGGCTACTGTAGGACAAGTTGGTTTAGTTGAGCATTCTTCTTTTATTTCCGGAAAAGCAGGTAGAACCAGATGGCTTGGGAGAAGACCCAAAGTAAGGGGAGCAGCAATGAATCCAATAGATCATCCGCATGGTGGAGGTGAAGGAAAAGCAGGTCAAGGCAATCCTCACCCTGTTACACCATGGGGTAAGTGGACAAAAGGTGGTAAGACAAGAAAACCTAATAAGTTTAGTAATAGATATATTATAAAGAGGAGAAAATAAAATGTCACGTTCATCAAAAAAAGGTCCTTATGTGGATCCTAAATTGTTAAAGAAAGCTATAAAAGCAAAAGAAACTCAGGATAGGCGGCCTATAAAGACTTGGTCAAGGGATTCTGTTGTTTTACCTGAATTTGTCGGATTAAATTTTGCAGTATATGATGGCAGAAAGCATATTCCTATTTTTATTACAGAGTCTATGGTTGGGCATAAATTAGGTGAATTTGCTCTGACAAGAACATTTAAAAAACACGGTGGAATAAAGGTAAAGAAAGCTTTGGAGAAGACATAGTATGGTTTCAAGAGCACATTTTAAATATGTAAGAATATCTCCTTTTAAAGTAAGGCAAGTTATAAGATTAATAAAGTCTATGCCGGCAAAAAAAGCATTGTTGATATTAGACGGGATAAACAAAAAAGCAAGTCTTATACTTAAAAAATTAATAAAATCTGCTATTTATAATGCAAAAAATAAAGGTTATGAAGAAGATAAACTTTTTATTTCAAAATTAATTGCTAATCCCGGACCATTTTATGAACGTTTTAGGGCTGCTACATTTGGAAGGGCTGTTATGATAAGAAAGAGAACTTCACATATTTTTATAGAATTAGATACAAAAGAAAAATTAACAAAATAATTATGGGACAAAAAGTTCATCCTTATATTTTAAGAATAGGTTTTGCAAAAGATTGGTTGTCTAAGTGGTTCCCTTTAAATAAGAAACAGTTGGCAGATTTTTTAGAAGAAGATAATAAGATAAGGGAAATTATTAAGAAAAGTTATCCAACAGGGTTAATTTCTAAGATTTACATTGAAAGAGTTTTACCTATAGCTATTAAAGTGAAGATAAGAACATCAAGTCCTGGAAGACTAATAGGAAGAAAGGGTCAAGAAAGAGAAAAGATAAGACAACAATTGGTTGATTTAACAAAAAAAGAAGTGAGAATAGAAATGGAAGAAGTTGAAAATCCTGCAGTTGAAGCACAACTTGTTGCAGAATTGATAGCTTTTCAAATTATAAAGAGGGTGAATTATAGAAAAGCAGTAAAGAGGGCATTACAACAGGCGGAAAGTTATAATTGTGAAGGTGTAAGAATTAGAGTTTCCGGAAGATTAGAGGGTGCTGAGATTGCAAGGAGTGAAATTTATAAATATGGTAAAGTGCCTCTACATACCTTTAGTGCTGATATTGATTATGGTTCTGCTTTTGCAAGAGCAACATATGGAACGGTTGGCATTAAGGTTTGGATCTATAAAGGTCATAAACCTTTGGGTAGTTATTTAAATAAAGAGACAGAGGTAAGAGAAAAAGAGTTTGTTGAGGAATAAGTATGTTGTTTCCTAAAAGAGTAAAATATAGGAAATGTCAGAAACAGAATAGAAAGGGTTTAGCTGTCAGTGGTTCTACTGTCTGTTTTGGTGAATATGGTTTAAAGGCAGTTGAAGCAGGTTGGCTTAAAAGTTCTCAACTTGAAACAGCAAGAGTTATTCTTACAAGGCGTCTGCGTAAAGGTGGAAAGCTTTGGATAAGAATTTTTCCTGATAAACCGATAACAAAACACCCCGTAGAAGCAAGAATGGGAAAAGGTAAGGGAGAGGTTGATACTTGGGTAGCAGTGATACGTAGAGGAAGGGTTTTATTTGAATTAGGTGGGGTACCGGAAGATTATGCTTGTGCTTCTTTTAGATTGATTGCGTATAAATTACCGTTTAAGACTGTTTTTGTAAAAAGGATAAAATGAAGGCAAAAGAATTAAGAGCATTAAGTACAGTTGAGTTAAATCAAAAACTACAGGAATTGAAAAAACAACTTATGGATTTAGAATTTAAAAGATATAGTGGAGTAGACAAACCACATTTATTTAAACAGACAAAAAGGGATATTGCAAGAATTTTAACAATTTTAAGAGAGAAAAAAGAGGTTAAATAAATATGCCAAAAAAAGTTTTAGAAGGGGTTGTGGTCTCAGATAAGATGAACAAGACAAGGGTAGTTTTAGTAATACATAAAACATTTAATAAGCTTTATAGAAGATATATTCCAAAGAGAAAAAAATATAAGGTTCATGACGAAGAAAATAAATCTAAATCCGGCGATAGGGTAAAAATTATAGAGTCAAGACCTTATTCAAAAGAAAAACGTTTTAAATTACTTGAAGTTATAAAATGATTTTTATACGTTCACATTTAGATGTGGCTGATAATAGTGGTGCGAAGATTGTGTCTTTTATTGGTGTTATAGGTAAAAAAAATAAAAAATTTGGACATCTTGGAGATGTTATAACGGCAAATGTAAAAAAAGTAATTCCAAATGGTCCGATTAAAAAAGGTGAGGTTGTAAGAGCTGTGGTTATAAGGACGCATTTTCCGATAAAAAGAAAAGATGGTGTTTGTATAAAATTTGATAAAAATGCATGTGTATTGATAGATAAAGAAGGCAATCCAAGGGCTACAAGAATTTTTGGACCTGTTCCAAGAGAGCTTAGAGAACGTTTTGGAAAAATTTTGTCGCTTGCTCCGGAGGTAATATAATGAGTTTGGGCATAAGGAAGGATGATAAAGTAATTATTTTGGTTGGTAAGGATAAAGGAAAAATTTCTAAGGTATTAAAAGTATTTAAAGAAAAAAATAGGGTTATAGTAGAGGGTGTTAATTTGGCAAAGAAACACACTAAAAAACGTTCTGAAAATGAGCAGGGAGGAATTGTTGAAGTTCCTCTTCCTATACATATATCAAAAGTTGCGCTTTATTGTTCGAGATGCAATAAGCCTAGTAGGTTTAGAACTAAAATTTTGGAAGACAAAAGTAAAATAAGAATTTGCGTAAAGTGTAATCAACCAATTTAATATGCAGGAAAGATATATACCGAATTTATTAAAATTATATAGGGAGAAAATTATACCGGCAATGAAAGAAAAATTTAACTACAAAAATGATTTAGCAGTACCAAGACTTTTAAAGATAGTAGTGAGTATGGGTATAAAAGAGGCAACCTCTGATCCTAAATTAACAGAAAAAGCAGCAGAAGATCTCGCTTTAATTACAGGACAAAAAGCAAAAATTACAAGGGCACGTAAAGCAATTTCTAATTTTAAATTAAAGAAAGGTATGCCAATAGGTTGTTGTGTTACTTTAAGAAGATACAGAATGTATGAATTTTTGGAGCGTTTAATTGTGGTTGCTATACCAAGGATAAGGGATTTTAGGGGTTTTCCCACGAGTGGTTTTGATGGCGGTGGAAATTATAATTTTGGTTTATCAGAGCAGAATATTTTTCCAGAGATAGATGCTGACAAGGTAACTAAAACTTTTGGGATGAATGTGGCAATTGTAACAAGCGCTAAAACAGATAAAGAAGCAAAAGAATTGTTGAGTTTTTTTGGTTTCCCATTTAAAAGATAGGGGGATTAATGGCGAGAAAATGTAAGATTGAAAAATGGAAAAGAGAAAAAAATAAGGTTAAATATTCTACTAGATTTAGGAATAGATGTAGATTGTGTGGAAGACCAAGGGGTTATATAAGGGATTTTGGATTGTGTAGGATATGTTTTAGACAACTCGCATGGCAGGGTTTAATACCCGGTATAAAAAAAGCAAGTTGGTAGAGGTACAAAATGGATACAGTAGCAAATGCTTTTACAATAATTAGGAATGCATATAGAGCAAAAAAGGAAGAAACAACTATACCTTATTCAAGACTTTTATTTAATATAGTTGAGATTTTAAAAAGAGAGGGTTATATAGAGAATTATAAGGAAATTGAGATTTCATCTTTGAAAAAGAAGATAAAAACAATTAAGATTTATTTAAAATATAATAACAAGAGACCTGTTTTATCTAACATAAAAAGGGTATCAAAACAATCGCAGAGGATTTATTTTGGATATAAAGATATAAAGCCAATTTTAAATGGTTATGGCATAGGAATTTTTTCTACACCACTTGGTATTTTGACAGATAAAGAAGTAAGAGAAAAAAAAGTTGGTGGTGAATTAATAGGTATAGTTTGGTAATTATGTCAAGGGTAGGTAAAAATCCGGTAGTTTTTTCAAAAGAAGTAAAAGTAATAGTTTTGGATAATTCTATAGGCATAGAAGGTCCAAAAGGGAAATTATCTCTTCGTATACCTGAAAATATAAAAGTTAGAGTAGAACAAGATAAGATAATCGTAGAGAGAAAGAGCGATGATAAACAGGCAAAGTCTAATCACGGGACAATTAGGGCTTTGATTGCAAATATGGTAAAGGGTGTTACTTTAGGATATAAGAAAGAATTGGAAATAGTAGGTGTTGGTTTTAAAGGTCAGATGAAAGGAAATACACTAATGCTTACTTTAGGATTTTCTCATCCTGTTGAGATTGTTCCACCTGCTGGTATAAAAATAACTTTACCAAATCCAAATAGGATAGTTATAGAAGGTATAGATAAACAGTTGGTTTCTGATTTTGCAGCTAAAATAAGAAAAATTTATAAACCCGAACCTTATAAAGGTAAGGGTATTCGTTATGCCGGGGAAGAGGTAAGAAAAAAACTTGGTAAGGCTTTAGCAAAATGAAAAATACTAAAAATAAAAGACCAAGACTTATTGTCACAAGAACCAATAAACATATTTATGCACAGCTTTTGGATGATAATGGAAGAGTTTTAACATCTATTTCTACTTTAAGCAAGGATTTTAAGGCTCTTAATATAAAATCTACCACTAAACAGGCGAGTTTTGAGGTTGGAAAGTTAATTGCTAAAAAAATTTTAAATTTAAATATTAAAGAAATAAGATTTGATAGAAATAAGTATAAATATCATGGAAGAGTAAAAGCGCTGGCAGATGGTGCAAGAGAAGGAGGTTTAAGTTTCTAATGGAAGAAGATATATTGACGGAAAAAAATTTAGAAGCTTCGCAAAAAAACGAAACACCCTTTGTTGAAAAAGTAATTTTTATTAATAAAGTTACAAAGGTCACAAAAGGTGGTAAAAATTTAGGTTTTACTGCTTTGGTTGTTGTTGGAGATGGAAATTCAAAGATTGGATACGCATTAGGTAAAGCAAATGAGGTTGCTGATGCAATAAGAAAGGGTATAAAAAAAGCTAAAAAAAATTTAATTGAGATTGTAAAAAATGATACAACTATACCACATGAAGTTTATGGAAAATTTAAGGCAGTTGAGGTTTTATTAAAACCTGCCTCTAAAGGAACTGGTGTAATTGCATCAGGTCCTATACGTGCAATCTGTGAGTGTGCAGGAATAAAAGATTTATTGACAAAGGTTTTGAAAAAATCTACAAATCCAATTAATATTATAAAAGCTACATTTTCAGCTTTACAAAACATAAAGAGAGTTTAATATGAATTTGTCAAGTTTAAGATCAAATACAAAAAGAAAAACTCCTAAAAGACGCGGAAGAGGTTCTGGAAGTGGTTTGGGTAAAACATCAGGAAGGGGTCATAAAGGTGCAGGACAACGTTCTGGAAAGAAACTGCCTTATGTTGGTTTTTCTGGAGGAAATATTCCATATATAAGAAAAATACCAAAAAGAGGTTTTAATCATAAAAAAGATATCGTTTATCAAATAGTAAATTTAAAAGATATAAATGAGAAATTAAAAGACATAAAAGAGATAAAACCTATAAATCTAAAGGAGGCTAATTTAATAAAGGATCAGGATAAACCCGTAAAGATTTTGGCTAAATTAGACAACAACAAAGAATTTAATTTAAACGTCTCAATTTATGCACATAAATTTTCAAATAAAGCAAAAGAACTTATAGAAAAATTTGGTGGAAAAGCTGTATGCATAGAATATTAATAAATATTTTTAAAATTAAGGAACTTAAGAAAAAAATAATAATAACCTTTTTATTACTTATAATTTATAGAATTGGTTGCTATATACCTATACCTGGAGTAAATGTTAATGCTTTAGCTGAATTTTTTTCTAAAATCGCAAAAGCACAAGGAAGAACTCTTTTGGGAATTATGGATCTTTTTACCGGTGGAGCTTTGATGAGATCCACTATATTTTCTTTGGGGATTATGCCTTATATTTCAAGTTCTATAATTATGCAACTTTTAACAGCAGTTATTCCTTATTTAGAGAGACTTGCAAAAGAAGGAAGATCTGGTTACGAGATGATTAATCAATATACAAGATATTTAACTGTTTTACTTTGCGTTATTCAGGGTTTCTTTTTAGCTCTGTGGTTATCCAATGAAAAAAATTTTGGTATGAGTATTACAACCTATAAAGGTTTTGGTTTTATATTTACTACCATTTTAACACTTACTGCAGGAACAATTTTTATTATGTGGCTTGGAGAACAAATCCAAGAAAGGGGTATAGGTAATGGCATTTCTCTGATTATTGCCGCTGGAATTATTTCAAGAATCCCTGCTGCTATTGGCCATATATTTTTGTTTTTAAATCAGAAACAGATTTCAATTTTTAATTTAATGATACTTTTGGCATTATGGGTTATAGTATTGTTGGGTGTTATTTTATTTACACAGGCACAGAGAAAAATTCCTATTCAATACGGAAGAAGAGTAATAGGTTCTAAAATTTATGCAGGACAAAGTACTTATTTACCTGTTAAACTTGATATGTCCGGAGTAATAGCTATAATTTTTGCCCAAAGTGTTATATTATTTCCTGCTACAATTGCAACATTTTTCCCAAAAAAAATTGGATTTGTTAGATTTCTTTCTAATTTATTAGCAGAAAGAGGTTTAGCTTATAATCTTATTTACATAGTTTTAATTATATTTTTTATGTATTTTTATACAGCGATGGTATTTAATCCAACAGAGTTGGCTAATGCTTTAAAAAAGAACGGAGGTATTATACCCGGAATTCAGTCCGGAAAACTTACTGCTCAATATATTGATTATGTTACTACGCGTATTGTTTTTGTTGGAGCAGTTTATATATCAGTTATAGCACTTTTGCCAAACTTTATATTGAATTTTTTTAAAGTTATTACCTATGATGTTGCTTCGTTATTTGGAGGCACTACCCTTTTAATACTTGTGGGTGTTATTCTTGATACTGCAAAACAGATTGAAGGAAATCTATTAACACATCATTATGATGGATTTATTAAGGGAGGCATAAAGGGAAGAAGATGAGACTTATTCTTTTTGGAGCACCTGGATCGGGAAAAGGAACACAGGCTGATTTAATTAGCGATTTTTATAAGATTAAAAAAATAGTTTTAGGAGATATATTAAGAGAAGAGATATCAAAAAATACTGAATTAGCAGAAGAAGTTAAAAAATATATGTTTCGTGGTTTGCTTGTTCCGGATGAATTAGTATCCTCTGTAGTAGAGAAAAATATAGATAAAGATGGATTTGTTTTGGATGGTTATCCAAGAAATTTAAAGCAGGCGCTGGATTTGGAAGGGATATTTTCAAATAAAAATATTTCTTATGATGCCTTTATATATTTAGAGATTGACAAGGAAACAATGATAAATAGACTTTCTAAAAGGTTGATATGTAAAAATTGCAATATAAATTATCATACAGAAAATATGCCGCCAAAAGTAGATGGAATTTGTGATAAATGTAAAGGAAAACTTACAAAAAGACCCGATGATGAACCAGATGTTATAGAAAAACGTTTTGAGGTTTTTTTAGAAAACAGTAAAGAGGTTTTGGATTTTTATAAGAATAAAAATAAACTCCTGACTATTGACGCAAGGCCTTCTTCTAATATTGTTTTTAAAAATATAAAAGAAAGTATCAGTTTATTATGCAGACGTTGACAAGAGAAGAGATTATAAATATGAGAAAAGCCGGTAAGGTTGCAAGTAGATTTTTAAAAATTTTATCAAAGTTTATTAGGCCTGGTATATCAACTAAAGACATAGAGATATTTTTTGAGAATTATTTAAAAAAATATAAAGATATGGGGTCAGCATTTAAGGGTTTTTGTGGTTATCCGGCTTTATTGTGCGTTTCTGTAAATGAGGAAATTATTCATGGTATACCGAGATCTGATAAAATTATCCAAGATAAAGACATAGTAAGTGTTGATATTGGGATTAAGTATAAAGGTTTATTTGTTGATACAGCTTATACTTATATTGTAGGTAGAGCTTCTAAGATGGCATATAAATTGGTTAACGCAACAAAAAAAGCTTTGTATCTTGCTATAAAAAAAGTAAGAGCAGGGGTTAACGTGAAAGAGATAGGTTCTGTTGTGCAAAATTTTGTGGAAAAAAATGGTTTTTCTGTAATAAGAAAATTTGTAGGTCATAGTATTGGAAGAGACCTTCATCTTCCTCCAGAGATACCAAATTTTAGAATTGAAAATTTAGACATAAGATTGGTTGAAGGTATGGCTATAGCGATTGAGCCTATGGTGTCAAGTGGAGATTTTGAAGTTGAAATTTTAGACGATGGTTGGACCGCAATAACAAAAGATAGGTCTTTATCTGCTCATTTTGAGCACACTGTATTAGTTACAAAAAGAGGATCTTTAATACTTACAAAATAATATGGCAAAAGAAGAACTTATAGAGACAGAAGGAGAAGTTGTAGAGAAATTACCAAATGCTATGTTTAGGATAAAGTTAGATAATGGTCATATTGTTTTAGCTCATGTATGTGGTAAGATGAGATTACATTTTATTAAAATATTGCCCGGGGATAGAGTTAAACTTGAACTTTCACCCTATGATCTTTCAAGGGGTAGAATAATTTATAGGATATAATTATGAAGGTAAAAGCATCTGTAAAAAGAATTTGTGCTAATTGTAAGATAGTAAAAAGGGAAGGCATTTTGCGTGTTATTTGCAAGAATCCAAAGCATAAACAACGTCAAGGTTAAGGAGGAAAGATGCCAAGAATTTTAGGTGTTGATATACCAAAAGACAAAAAGATAAAGATATCATTACGTTATATATATGGTATTGGCCCAAGCAATTCATTAGTTGTTTTAAGGGAAACAGGTATAGATCCGGAAAAAAAAGCAGGTCAGCTTAGCGAAGAGGAGCTTTCTAAAATAGCTTCTTATATCCAATCCCACTATAAGGTAGAGGGAGAGCTAAGAAGGGAGATCTCTCAAAATATTAGAAGATTGATAGAGATAGGAAGTTATCGCGGTTCAAGACATAAAAAGGGACTGCCTGTTAGAGGACAGAGAACTCGTTGTAATGCAAGAACAAGAAAAGGTCCAAAGGCAAGGGTTGGTGGTATAAAAAAAGAAGAGAAGTAGGAGAGGGCTATGGCTATAAAGAAGAAAGATAAGAGAAAAAAAATAAGTTATACTTCTGATTTAGCGGTTGCGCATGTAAAGGCAACATTTAATAATACTATAATAACTATAACTGATTTAGAAGGTCATACTTTATGTTGGGCTTCAAGCGGTTCTGTTGGTTTTAAAGGTACAAAAAAATCAACACCTTATGCTGCCCAGATTGCAGCATTTTCTGTTGCAAAGAAAGCAAAAGATATAGGTATAAAAGATATTGAGGTTTTAGTAAAAGGTCCTGGTCCGGGAAGAGAGTCAGCTATAAGAGCTCTTCAATCAGCCGGTTTAAATGTAAAAAAAGTAAAAGATATAACACCTTCTCCTCATAATGGTTGTAGGCCAAGGAAAAAAAGGAGAGTTTAGTTATGGCAAGATATATATATTCTAATTGTAGATTGTGTCGCAGGGAAGGGATGAAATTATTTTTAAAGGGAGAAAAATGCAATGCTGATAAATGCCCATTTACAAAAAGACAAACTCCTCCGGGAATGCATACACATTTGGTTTCAAAAAAATCTTATTATGCATTACAGCTTAGAGAAAAACAAAAGGTAAAAAGAATTTATGGAATTTTAGAAAGACAATTTAAAAGATTTTTTAGGATGGCAGAGGCATCAAAGGGGGTCACTGGAAGAGTTTTGATTCAACTTCTTGAACGTAGATTAGATAATGTTGTTTATAGAGCTAATTTTTCTGTTTCAAGAGATCAGGCGCGCCAATTTATTAGACACGGTTTTGTTTTTATTGAAAATAGAAGGGTGGACATACCATCTTATTTAGTAAAAGAAGGTCAAATTATAGAATTGCGGGTTAAAGATAATCTTAAAAAGATGATAAGTAATATAATAGAAAGCGAATCTAAAATAAGGAGTGTTCCAAAATACCTTGAGGTGGATAACCAAAATTTTAAAATAAAAATTTTACATCTTCCTGAAAAGGAAGATCTTAATATTGCAATTAATGAACAATTAATAGTTGAACTTTATTCTAAATAACGGGAGGTAAAGATGGGGATAACTTGGCGTGATTTTCAATTTCCAAAAAAAATTGTTGTAGAACAGGAGACATATTCCCCAACCTTTGGAAGATTTATAGCAGAGCCTTTGGAGAGAGGCTATGGTATAACTTTGGGAAATGTCTTAAGAAGAGTACTCTTATCTTCAATTGAGAGTTCCGCTGTTGTAGCTATTTCTATAGAAGGGGTTTTGCATGAATTTTCAACTATAGAAGGGGTATTAGAAGATGTTCCAACTATTATATTAAATATAAAAAATATTGTTCTAAAATCTTACTCAAAATCTCCAAAAAAAATTTACATAAAGGCTTCGGGAGAAAGAGAAGTTACGGCAGCAGATATTATAACAGATGAGAGCATAGAGATAGTCAATCCATCTCTTCATATAGCAACACTAACTTCTCCAAATTCAAAACTTAATATAGAAATGGATGTTGGAAGGGGAAGAGGTTTTGTTCCTGCAGAAAATAATAAAAGAGATGATATGCCAATTGGTGTTATACCTGTTGATTCTATATTTACACCTGTTAAAAAAGTTATGTTTAGAGTTGAAAATACAAGAGTAGGAAAAAGAACAGATTATGATAGGCTTATTTTAGAAATACATACTAATGCAAGCGTTGAACCAAAAGAAGCTTTAATATATGCTGCAAAAATTTTAAGTAAACATTTGGAACTTTTCTTTACATTAGGTGAAGTTATTGAAGAGCAGGCTCCTGAATTAACTCCTGAAGAAATAGCTTTATATGAAAAACTTAAAATACCCATTTCAGAATTGGAACTTTCTGTTAGAAGTTCAAATTGTCTAAGGGAGGCAAATATAAAGACTTTAGCTGATTTGGTTGAAAAGACCGAGATAGAGATGCTTTCATATAGAAATTTTGGAAAAAAATCTTTAAATGAGGTAATTAATTTGCTTAAAGCAATGGGGCTTAGTTTAGGTATGAAAATAGATAGAAAAAAACTTGAAATGTTATAAACTATGAGACATAAAAAAAAGACTGAAAAATTTCAAAGATCCCGTTCCCAAAAAAAGGCTTTAATAAGAGCGCTTTTAAGGAATATAATTATAAATGAAAGAATTATTACCACATACCCTAAGGCAAAAAAGATAAGAAAATTTTTAGATAAACTAATAACATTAGCAAAAGAGGATACGGTTCATAATAGAAGATTAAGTTATAAAGTATTGTGTGATCATAATTTAGTTGGTAAACTTTTTGAGATAGGTAAACGTTTTAAAGATATAAACGGAGGTTACAGCAGAATATTTAGACTTGGTTTTAGAAAGGGCGATAACGCTAGTATGGCTATTCTTGAACTTACAAAGAGAGAAATTAAAGAAAAACCTAAAAAAATAAAAGCAGAGGGAAAAAAACACCTCGAGAAAGAAGAAAAAAAAGTCACAACAGAAAAGAAAGAAATGAAACCAAAATCCACGTCATTTATCAGAAGAATTTTTAAAAAAGAAAGAGATTCATTATAATAAGATGGGGTTTACTTTAGTCGAAAAGATATTATCAAATCATTCCAATAAAAAATTAAAAGCGCCTGATGTAGGAGTATGTTCTGTTGATTTTTGTTTTTCTCAAGATGGAACCACTATACTAGTTTTAGATGCATTAAAGGAATTTGAAAACAAAATAAAAAATCCAAAAAAATATGCTATGTTTATGGACCATTTAAGTCCGTCTCCAAATTTAGGCGCATCTGGTGTCCATTTAAAAATGAGGGAATCAACTAAAAAATATGGCAATTTTCTTTTTGATGTAGGTTGTGGTATATCTCATCAGCTGATAATAGAGGAAGGTTTTGCATATCCGGGAGTTTTAATTTTAGGTGCAGATTCTCATACCTCTACTGCAGGAGCATTAGGTGCGGCTAGCTTTGGTGTTGGGTCTACTGATTTAGCAGTTACTCTTTTTACCGGTAAAAACTGGTTTAAGGTTCCGGAGACCTATAAGATAATATTAAAGGGAAAATTACCAAAAGGTGTTTTTAGCAAAGATATTATATTATATATTATCCATAAACTTACTGCAAACGGAGCAACCTATAAAGCTATAGAATTTGAGGGAGATACAGTATCTTCTCTTTCCTTAGATGCAAGATTTACAATAACAAATATGACAATAGAATTTGGCGCAAAATGTTCCTTTATGCCTGTAGATAAAAAAGTATTGGATTTTCTTAAAAAAATAAATGTTAAAAAATTTAATGTAGTAAGACCTGATAAAGATGCTCAATACAGGGAGATTTTTGAATTTGATGTTTCAAAATTGTCTCCTTATGTAGCTAAGCCTCATTCTGTGGATAATGGTTCAGTGATTGAGGAAGTAGAGGGGATAAAAATAAATGAGGTTTTTATTGGAACATGCACAAATGGTAGATTAGAAGATTTAAAGATAGCAGCTAAAATTTTAAAAAACAAAAGAGTTCACCCTGAAGTTAAACTTTTAGTTGCTCCGGCATCAAGAAAAATTTTTAACGAAGCTTTAAAAAGTGGTATAATAAAAACTATAATCGAGGCGGGTGGTATAATTTTGCCACCCGGTTGTGGTCCTTGCGTTGGAACGCATCAGGGAGTGCCTGCAGATAGTGAAGTTGTGCTTTCTACAGCTAATAGAAATTTTAAGGGAAGAATGGGTAATCCAAATAGTTTTATATACCTTGCCTCTCCTGCTACCGCTGCTATATCAGCAGTAAAAGGAAAGATTACTGATCCAAGAAGATATATTAAGGGATAGTTATGCTAAATATAAATTCTCTTCTTAAATTAACTATGGAAAGAAAGGCTTCAGATTTGCATATAGTTGTTAATTCACCTCCTATTATAAGAATAGATGGGAAACTTTACCCGACAGATTTGGAAGTTTTAAGCCCTGATGATACAAAACAATTAATTTATAGTATATTAAATGACGATCAAAAGGCTATATTTGAAAAAGATAAAGAACTTGATTTTTCTTTTGCTATCGAAGGTATGGATAGATTTAGGGTAAATATTCATTATCAGAGAGGAAACGTTGAGGCAGCATTTAGGCGCATACCAGCCAAAATCCCAACAATAGAGGAGTTAGGTCTTCCTGATGTAGTATATGATTTTGTAAGGAAGCCAAACGGTCTTGTTCTTGTAACAGGTCCAACAGGTATGGGTAAATCTACAACATTGGCAGCTATGATAGATATAATTAATAACGAAAGAGAAGAAATGATAATCTGCATTGAAGACCCTATTGAATTTGTACATAAAAATAAAAAAAGTATAATAAAACAAAGAGAAGTTTATTCTGATACTCACTCTTTTCCAGAGGCTTTAAAAAGAGTATTAAGACAGGATCCAAATGTTATTGTTGTTGGCGAGATGCGGGATTTAGAGACAATAGCAACAACATTAACAGCGGCAGAAACCGGACATTTGGTTTTGGCAACACTTCATACACCTGATGCACCACAGACTGTTCAAAGAATAATAGATGTTTTTCCACCCCATCAACAAAAACAGATAAGACTTCAACTTGCAGATTGTTTAAGAGGTGTTATCTCACAACTTTTATTACCTAAGGCTGATGGGACCGGTAGGGTTTTAGCCACAGAGATTATGGTTGCAACTTCTGGTATTTGTAATTTGATAAGAGAAGGTGAAATAGCCCAAATCCCATCTTTAATTCAGATGGGCGCTCAATATAAGATGCGAACAATGGATAAATGTTTAAAAGATTTATATAAAAAAGGCATTATTACAAAGGATGTAGCCCTGTCAAAGGTAAAAAATGTAGTAGAATTTGAGAGTTTGTAATATGATTTTTGAAGGAAAGGTTTTTAAATTTTCTGACAATATAAATACAGATTGGATTATTTCCGGAAGATATAAATTTTCAATAACAGATAAAAAAATATTATCGCAATATCTTTTTGAAGATATAAGGCCAAATTTTTATAAAGAAATAGTCCCAAATAAGTCAATAATTGTTGCTGGTTCTAATTTTGGTTGTGGTTCAAGTAGAGAACAGGCTCCTTGGGTTATAAAAGAGGCTGGTATAATTTGTGTTGTGGCAAAAAATTTCGCAAGGATATTTTATAGAAACGCTTTTAACATAGGGCTACCACTAATTGAAGCAGATACATCTTCTATAGAAGAAGGCGATGAAATTATTATTGATATAGATAAAGGAGAAATATTTAATAAAAATAAAAATAACAAGATCAACTTTAACAAATGGGATAATTTTAGAAAAGAATTAGTTAATTGTGGTGGCATAATAAGTTATCTTAAAAAATACAAAGATTTTAAAATTACCTAAATGTATAAGATAACATTAATAGAAGGGGATGGTATAGGTCCTGAGGTAATTTCTTCAGCGAAGAGAGTTTTAGAGGCTTTAAAATTAGATATAGAATGGGAGGTTATGCCTGCCGGTTTATCCGCTCAAGAAAAATATTCTTCTCTACTTCCGAAAGAAACATTAGATTCCATAAAAAAAAACAAAATTGCCTTAAAAGGTCCAATCACAACCCCTGTTGGAAGTGGTTATAGGTCAGTAAATGTTGCATTAAGACAGGAATTGGATTTATATGCTTGTGTTAGACCATCTTGGTATATAGAAGGCATTAGTCCAATAAATAAAAATTTTGATATAGTTGTAATAAGGGAAAACACAGAAGATTTATATGCAGGTATTGAGTTTAAAAAAGACAATTCTAATACTTTAGATTTAATTAAACATATAAATAGTGTTTCAGAAAAAAAATTAAGAGAAGATAGTGCAATAAGTATAAAAACAATATCTTATTTTGGCTCAAAAAGAATTATTGAGTTTGCATTTAATTTTGCTTTGCAAGAAAAAAGAGAAAAGATAACCTGTGTGCATAAGGCAAATATTATGAAATTTACTGATGGATTGTTTTTGGAGACCTTTAGAGAGATAGCATCTAAATATCCACAGATAGAATCAAATGATATAATTGTTGACAATTTAGCAATGCAGTTGGTAAAACGGCCGGATGAATTTGATGTTTTGGTCTTGCCAAACCTTTATGGAGATATTATTTCAGATTTATGTGCCGGTTTAATGGGCGGTTTGGGTTTGGCTCCCGGTGCAAATGTTGGAGATAAAATAGCAGTTTTTGAACCTGTCCATGGTTCTGCACCAAAATACGCCTCTTTAAATAAAGTAAATCCTATGGCAACTATTTTTTCTTGTTATCTTTTACTTAAGTATTTAAAAGAAGATCTAAAAGCAAAAATTTTAAAAGACGCTGTTTTAGAGATTATAAAAGAAAAAGAATACCTAACTTACGATTTAAAACCAAATAGATATGATTCAACTTCTGTAGGAACATCTGAAGTTACTTCTGCTATAATTAACAAAATAAAGGCCCTCTTATAGTTTCTTAATTCTATGTATGATTTAGTCATAATAGGAGCAGGAGCGGCAGGTATAGAGGCTGCGAAGTATTCTATTAAAAAAAAATTAAAAGCCGCCTTAATAGATAAAAATATAGAAAGTTTTGGTGGAGTATGTCTAAATAAAGGTTGTATACCAACTAAATTTTTTTTAAATTTTGGTAAAGAGAAAAAAGATTTAAATTTACTTTCTTCTTTGTTAAAAGATGTTATTAAAAAAATAAAAGAGCCAACAATTGATTATCTTAAAAAAAACAATGTAGATATAATTTTTGGAGAGGCTAGTTTTTTAGATAAAAATAAAATAAAAGTAAAAGACAACATTATAGAGGCAAGGAATATAATTATAGCCACAGGAAGCATTCCAAAAAAGATAAATGAAAAATATATTTTTTCAGAAGAGTTATTTAGCAATTTAAACCTTAAAGAAAATATATTAATAGTTGGTGCAGGCTACATTGGTCTTGAATTCGCTTCTTTACTAAATACTTTTGGCAAGAAAGTTTTGGTTATAGAAAAAGAAAATGAAATTTTACCAAAGATAAATAGTAAATTAAAAAATAGATTGAAAATTATTTTGGAAAGAAAAGGTATAGAGATAAAAACATCTATGTCTTTTGAAAACCTTGATTTATCAAAATTTGATTCAGTAATTTTTTCGACAGGTAGATTACCAAATTTAAATGGCCTTAATTTAGAAAGCATTGGTATAGAATTAGATAGTGGTTGGATTAAAACAGACAAATACCTTAAGACAAATATTGATAATATTTTTGCTTGTGGTGATGTTGTGAATAAAAAATTTTTTGCATATGTAGCGCAG
>Ga0272448_1001237_pt1 | contig 35159 bp, 55 predicted proteins | sample YNPCB0191_FD_202220 | JGI IMG/M metagenome (GOLD analysis project Ga0272448, IMG submission 202220) | Hot spring sediment microbial communities from Yellowstone National Park, WY, United States - YNP-CB-019-1 | ecosystem: Environmental > Aquatic > Thermal springs > Hot (42-90C) > Sediment...
TGAGGCAATTAAGATTGCAACCAAGGCAATCAAGCTCGCAAGGCACGCGGGCAGGAAGACCGTTGTTGAAGAGGATATCAAGCTTGCAAGGTCCTGATTGTGTTATGAGGCGATTAAGGTTGCAAGGTACGCGGGCAGGAAGACTGTTGTTGAAGAGGATATCAAGCTTGCAAGGTCCTGAGTTATGAAGGTAAGGTCCTAAGTTATGAAGATCAAGTTATTCTTTGTATTTGGATTTCTCGTTTTGCTGTGTGGATGCTTAGAGCAGGGTAGCAGTGTGCAAGGCGGGGTAGAGGTGCCCAATACTGAAAGTAGTGCAATGGAGTTTTCAAACACAACCCCACTTAATGAGGGGCCCACCACTGAGTCGATCACATTGCCTCCCGTTGGGAATCGTTCATTTAAGATAGAAAACCCATATACTGGAGAACAATTCTCTGTGCGCGAGATAGCAAACGAGAGCGGGATATACATCTTTTTTGATGACCTGCTGCCAAAATTCAGCAATGAAACATTTGCAGACTCTTATGAGGCGCGGCTTTATTCGAAAAGCCGGGCTGATGCAGACCACATAGTACTACCTATTTTAGACAAGAATTATTCCCTCTCCTGTTTGGATTACAACATAATCTCGAGAAGATCCATCGTGTGCTTGGGCCAAGAAAAGGATTACAGAATGCTTTACACATTCGGTTGCAGCAAGATTGTTAATGCGAGTGCAAAATATTCTGAGTATATAAATACAAGCAATGGCGCATATGGTTTTTCCAGTTATGGCGGGAAAAAGGATAACTATGATTATGCGGGCATTTGCAAGGTTGTCTCACCCTATGCATGTGCATCCGAGCGGTTGTACCGGGTCGGTGGCAGCATCTACCTTCCCGGTGGTGATATACTCCACATATGGACTTATGAACCCTCGTTTGACCCCTGCTCATCGTATATTGATGTCTCCGTTTTCTCAAAGGAGATATTTTTAGAGAATAGTTCCAATGTACAACTCGAATGGGATGCCTCAACTAGAAACCAGAAGTTGAAATCCATATTTATTCCTTCAAGCAGTTATGCATATGATCTAATTGTAGGGTAGAATGATTGCGATTGAAATCCATATTTATTCCTTCAAGCGGTTATGCATATGATCTAATTGTTGGGTAATGTGGATTAATGACTGCAGTTAGAGTTTCTCGATAATTTCGGGCAGATTTCTCAGATCACAGATCTCTTTATGCGCTTTCCCGCGCGCACTCTCTTTTTCATATTTTCCCCGTTTCACCCTTATAGTATACATCCCTGCAAGCATTGCGGGCCACGTATCCTTATCGGGCCTGTCCCCAATCATAACACACTCCTTGCCCGCGACCTTCTCACGTTTCATTATATGCTCGTAAAACGCCCTATTCTTCTGCTTTGCCACATACACCTTATCAAAATACATATCAAGCCCGAGCCGGATCAACTTATCCCACTGTTTAATCTCAATCCCCTCAGTGGCAATGTATAACTTATGCCCCTTATCATGTAATCTCATCAGTACTCCTAAAACTTCAGGGTAGGGCGCCATTGCATTCTTCGTATTATGATATGCAATGATTCCCGCAGCCACAATTTTTAGGTCACGCCTGCCATTGGTTTCCTTGACGAGCAGGTCAAAATGCTTTGAGTAATTCGACCCCTTCTTTTCCTGTATCTTCCTTAACCTTTCCATTGCATCATCAAAACTGCACGCCAACCCTCTCGATATCATCGCATTTATAGCATTCTCATCAGCCCGCACTAGGAACTGGCTGGTGGGGAAAAGTGTATTATCTATATCAAAAAAGATGTACTTTTGCGGCATATTATCACGATGATTCAAGCACCCTTCTATTGGAACCTTTAAAAATCTAACCTTTTTAAAATAGCATACTGAGATGGGTTAACCCTTAGTGAAGCTATTCAGGTGCTGTTTGAATTTCGAGAGAAATCAAATGCAACGGATGGCTATAATACCCCTCTCTAGTTGTAGGTTTATTCAGAAGGTGAATAATGATGACGGAATGCAACGATATAAGATGTCCCGTTCACGGTACGCTTAGCACATATGGTCTTGAGGTCAGCGGTACGGTGGTAAGCACCAAGGCCAGGAGGACCGTTGTGGTTGAGCGTGAGTATGCCGTGTACAACAAGAAGTACGAGCGTTATGCAAAGAAGCGCTCAAAACTTCACGCGCATCTCCCTGAATGCATAAGCGTCCAGCCGGGAGATAAGGTAAGGCTCAAACAGTGCAGGCGTCTCAGCAAGACCAAACACTGGGTAGTGCTGGGGAAGTATTAATGCGCTGAGAATTGTTTTGGAGTTGATTTTGATGAGAGGATTAACAAGCAATGTTACACGTGCGCTGCCCGTTGGCGCGCAGCTGGTCTGCGATGACAACAGCGGTGCAAAGGTGCTCCAGATAATTGGAGTTATCAGGTATAGGGCATCCAAATCCACATACCCTGCAGCGGGTGTATGCGATATTATAATAGCATCTGTAAAGAAGGGCAACCCAAAGATGAGGAAGAAGGTTGAGCGTGCAACGATCATCCGCCAGAGGAAGGAGTACAGGAGAGCCAACGGCATTCATGTTGCATTTGAGGATAATGCAGCAGTTCTTATAGATGAGAACGGCCTGCCGAAAGGCAGTGAGATTAAAGGTGCCATTGCTAGGGAAGTTGCGGAGAGATATCCCAAGGTTGCGGCTATTGCTGCAGCGGTGATTTAGATGGTTTCAGGAAAAGTGCGAACACAGAGGAGAAACCGCGTTTTAGCACCTCTTCATAAGAAGCAGGATATGGTGTGTGCACACCTCTCAAAGGAATTGCGTGCTACAACCAAGAAGCGTTCACTGCGCGTTAAAAAAGGATATGTAGTGCGTGTAATGCGCGGTGAGCTGAGAGGGAAAGAGGGCAAGGTGACAAATGTTTATCTCAGGAGCGGGAAGGTTACGGTTGAGGGCCTGATGACAAAGAAGCGGGACGGAAAGGAAAAACCGCTTATGATCGACCCATCAAACCTGATGATACTTCAGCTTGAGACAACGGCGCCCAAGGCGTCTGACAAGAAGGTGTAAATATGGCAAAGCATGGAAATACTCACAAGCTCAAGCGCTTGAATGCGAGTGCCAGGATGTCGCTTGCGAAGAAAAGCAATGTATGGCTTTTAACTCCGCAGGCAGGCCCGCACAAAGCGTCTGATAGTATACCTCTTGGATCGCTGCTTCGCGATCAGCTCGGTCTTGCCACGCGAGCAAAAGAGGCCGCCGCACTCTGCAAGAACGGCAAAGTAAAGGTGGATGGCCGTGTAATAAAGGACTACAGGTTCCCGGTAGGGTTTATGGATGTCATAGAAATCCCAGATGTAAACCTCACATATTATATGGACCTTGACTCAAAAGGTCGCCTTGTGCCAAAGAGGGACAACCGCAATTTCAAGCTGCTCAAGATACTGAGGAAGAATATAGTCAGGAACGGGAAGGTGCAGCTGACTATGAGCGATGGAAGAACACTTCTTGGGGATATCAAGTACAAGGTAGGTGATACACTCAAGATGTCTGTCCCGGATTTCAAGGTGCTCGGCCATGTGCCTCTGAAAGAGGGCAGCAAGTGCATTATTATGAACGGCAAGAATGCAGGTACGCGCTGCACCCTCCAATCAATTACGCCTGGCACTGTTGAGGCAAGGGCGAAGGCCGTGGTCAAGACAGAAAGTGGTGAGGAGCTTAAGACCGTCCTCCACTATCTTTACGCATTGGAATAGGTGAACACTTATGGCATCAATGAAGGATATCCGTGTGGATAAAGTTGTCGTGAACATCGGTACAGGCAAGGCGGGCGAGCCTCTTGATAATGCCGTGACGTTGATAGAAAGGCTTACCGGCAAGAAGGCCGTGCGTACAATATCCCGCACAAGAAACCCGACCTGGGGTCTTAGGAAAGGCCTGCCGATCGGAACCAAGGTAACGCTTCGCGGTAAAGAAGCGCTGGCGTTTTTGAAGAAGGCATTTGAAGCGGTGGGCAATAAACTCAACCCCTCCTCTTTTGATGGCCGTGGCAATTTTGCTTTTGGCGTTGGCGAGTACATCGACTTCCCTGGGGCGAAGTATGACCCAAAGATAGGAATGCTCGGTTTTGATGTATGCGTTGCACTCAGGCGCCCGGGGTATAGGGTATCTAAGAGAAAGATCAGCCCTTCAAAGATCGGCAAGGATCACATCATAACTGATGCTGAGGCGCAGGAGTTTGTCTCCAAGGCATTCGGCGTCAAGGTGCTAACATCCGCAGAAGCGGAGTAATTTATGATTAATGAGAAGGTGATATGGTGAACGAAAAGGAAGAGAGAAAATACTTGTCCAAGTTCAAAGGAAAAGGAAACAGGAAATGCAGATTCTGCGGTACTGCTCGCGGTCTCATTCGCAAGTACAACCTGAACGTGTGCAGAAGATGCTTACGCGATTATGGCGAACAGATAGGATTCCGCAAGTACTGAGGTGTTATGATGGATGTTTTGGCTCAAGGTCTCAATGTAATAAAAACACACAAGCGCATAGGAAGGCGCAGCTGTGTGATTAGGCCCTCCTCAAAGCTCCTGCTGGATGTGCTTGAGATATTCAAGCGCAGCGGTTATATTGCATCCTATGAACTAAAGAAGGATGGCCGTGGTGATGAGCTTGTGGTGAATGGCATTGGCCCGATAAATGATTGTGGTGTTATCAAGCCCCGATTCTCGGTCCCCGCAGATGACTGGGTGAAGTGGGAGGAGAGGTACATCCTTTCAAAGGACTTCGGCCTGCTCATCGTTTCAACATCGCAGGGTCTTATGACCAATATGGAAGCAAGGTCAAAGAACCTTGGCGGCAGGTTGATTGCGTACATATATTAGGAGCGGTGGTGCGTAATATGGATAACATTATTGAAATTCCCAAGGGAGTTGAGGTTGCACTTGCACCCGAATCACTCACCGTTAAGGGCCCAAAGGGCGAAGTAACAATGAAGTTCTCAAAGAAGAAGCTTGCTGTGAGTGTTGATGGTGGCAAGGTCAAGCTCTCCGGTGCAAAGGTATATGTATTATCAAACAGCGCCCATATAGAGAATGCATTTACGGGTGTTCTCAAGGGCCACAAACAGGTTATGAAGGCAGTGTTCGCACACTTCCCAATGAAGATTGAAGTAAAAGGCTCGCTGATTCATATCAAGAATTTCCTTGGAGAGAAGACCGACAGGCTCGCAAAGATCGAGGGGAAAACCAAGGTCACAGTGAAGGGGCAGGATATAGAGATTGAGGGCCCGGATTATTATGCAGTTGGGCAAACTGCTGCAAACCTGCGCCAGGCGACAAAGGTGAGAACCTGGGATGACAGGGTATTCCAAGATGGTATTTACAAGGTGAAAGAATGAGCATTATCAAGCCAACAAAATTGCGTTCATTGAAGAAGAAGCACCCGCGTTTTAAGAGGCCTAACGTGGGTAGAACGAAGAGGAGCAGGCTGGCCGACAAGTGGAGGAAGCCGCGCGGCATTGACAACAAGCAGAGGTCGCACAGGATGCCTTCTGGTGCATTGCCTAATGTCGGCTTTAAGAACACGCGGGCAATCCGCGGCATTCATCCCTCAGGGTATAGGGAAGTGCTCGTGCGCAGCCTTGCAGATATTGAAAAAATAAAACCCGGGGATGGGATAGCGCTCCGCATCTCTGCTCAGATCGGCCGAAGGAAGAGGGAGATTATTGCGAAGAAGGCCGAGGAGCTCAAGCTCAAGATTCTCAATTAGTGGTGTTTGTATGAGTATAAGAACAGTAAGAAGAATGGCCGCATCTATCCTGAAGCGCGGAGAATCTGCCATCAAGATAAATCCTGACAGGTTGGCAGATGCATCCTCAGCGCTCACTCGGGATGATGTGCGCTCCCTTATATTGCAGGGGGTTATAAGCGCCGAGCCGAAGAGGGGCACATCGCGTGCACGCGGCCGGCTCAATGATGCACTGCGCAGGAAAGGCAGGCGCAAAGAGGGTAGCAGAAAAGGCCACAAATCCGTTGGCAAAACAAAGTGGACTGCCCATATCCGCGCACAGAGAGAATACCTGCGTTCGGTCAAGAACTCTCTTAAAGAGGGCGCATATCGTGATGTTTACCTTAAGATTAAGGGAGGCATGTTCAAGTCGAGGGTACAACTCTCGAATTACATAAAGGACAACAACCTTATGAAGTGATAATATGGCAAGGGCAACTAGAAGCACTTATAATGTATCTTTCAGGAGAAGGCGCGAAGGCAGGACGGATTATAAGAAGCGTCTTGCACTGCTCAAGTTTGGAGACAGGCTTGTGGCGCGCAAGACATCAAGCCGTATAATCGCGCAGGTCGTTTCTTTTGATGCTAAAGGGGACAGGATCATCTCAATGGCAACATCAAAGGACATTGAGAAGGCAGGACTCCCATTCATGAAGAGCCTTCCCGCAGCATACCTCACAGGGTATAAAGCGGCGAAGGAGGCTGTGAAAAAAGGCGTGAAAAAAGCCGTCCTTGATATCGGCAGGAGAACCCCGGTAAAGGCATCATTTGCATTTGCAGTCCTTAAAGGCGCGATTGATGGCGGGCTTGATATCCCGCACGATGAGGTCGTGTTTGATAATGACAGGTTTATGGGCAAGCACATTGCAGAGTATGCCAAATCGCTCAAGGAGTTATCTCCCGAAGAGTACAAGAAGAGGTTCTCGCGCTATCTCAAGAAAGGCGTTGCGCCGGAGGAATTGCCCGCGCTCGTTGAGTCGCTTAAGGGCAAGCTATAGGTGAATATTATGTCCGAACATAATAATAGTAACAGAGGCAACACTCAGGGCCAGAGAGGGCCCAGGAGGTTTAGGGGCCAAGGCCAGAGGCAGGAGCCCACTTCGCAGGAGATGCTTGCGCTCTGGGTTCCAAAGACTGAATTGGGAAAGAGAGTTGCTAATGGCCAGGTCACAAGTATTGATGAAATACTCCTGAAAGGCGAGAAGATACTGGAACCCGAGATCGTTGATAAGCTGCTACCTGAGGTTAGCGATGAGCTGATCAAGCTGGGTACAACACAGCGAACCACAGATTCAGGAAGGAAGATGAAGTTCCGTGCAGTTGTTGTGGTTGGTGATGGCCACGGCCATGTTGGCATCGGTTCAGGAAAATCTGATGAAGCAAGGCCGGCAATTGAGAATGCGGTTAAGAGCGCCAAGAGGAGTATAATTGCAGTGCCATTCGGTTGTGGTTCATGGGAATGTGGGTGCGGTACAAAGCACAGCATACCTGTTGAAGTAACCGGAAAATGTGGCAGTGTTACGGTTACTTTAAGGCCAGCGCCAAAAGGTGTGGGCATTGTAGGCAACTCCATTGTGCGAAAGGTGCTTATGAAAGCCGGGCTGAGAGATGTGTGGTCAACTGCAAAAGGGCACACATCAACAAAATACAACACTGCAGTTGCAGTTTATGATGCACTCAGGAGGCTTTCAAACATGCAGTCTCGCAGAGACTGGTCGGAGGAGTGATGTAGATGGTATTATTGGCAGTTATCCGTGTCCGTGGCAGAACCGGCATAAAACCTGAGATTGTAGGTGCGCTGGATACGCTCGCACTGACGCGGATTAATCATTGTGTGCTTCTCAGGGAGACCCCTCAAATAAAGGGAACACTCAACATATGCAAGGACTATGTAACCTGGGGCGAGGTTGATAAAGAGACTCTTGCCAAGGTGCTCGAGAAGCGCGCACGCCTGCCCGGCAACAAGAAGGTAACGCTTGAATATCTTAAAGCCAAAGGTTATGATGGGTTTGGCGGTCTTGCTGAAGCATTCATCTCCGGGAAGGCGCGGCTCAGGGATGCCGGTCTAAAGAATGTGCTACGGCTGAGCCCACCGCGAGGCGGTTATAAGGAGACAAAGAAACCGTTCCCGCACGGTGCACTTGGCAACCGTAAGGAGAAGATTAACGATATTCTAAAGAGGATGATATAATGGTGCGCACTCACAAGAAAATGAAGAAAACCAAGTATCTTGCAAGCAGACATAACGGCAGGGGCAACAAGAAGAAAGGGCGAGGCTCGGGTACACGCGGTGGTGTTGGCCGTGGTGGCGCCTGGAAGCATAAGAAGACATACTCGCTCAAATTTGAGAGGGAGATGTTTGGTAGGCATGGGTTTGTAAACAAGACAACCGTGCGTCTGCCTGTAATAAACCTGACCGAACTTTCAAGGCAGATTGAGGAAGGCAAGGTCGGCAAGAAGGATAATGTGTACTATTTCAAGTTTGATGGCAAGGTATTAGGTGCAGGCCGCCTCTTATACCCAGCAGTCATAGAGGCGAAGGCATTTTCAAAGTCCGCCGTTGATAAGATTGAACAGGCCGGCGGTGAGACAAAAAAATTTGAGGTAGAAAAGAATGGGTCTTGAACAACTCAGCCCGATACTTCAACGCCTTCCTGAGGTGAAGGCGCCGCTCGTACAACCGACGCTGAACCAGCGCCTCTTCTTCACGGCAGCAGTTCTTGTGCTGTTCTTTATGATGTATCATGTTTATCCAATAGGCGTGGTTGTCAGCAAGGATACCCAGACAGAGTTCCTACAGATGGTAATGGCATCCAAAATGGGATCTCTTATCACCACAGGTATTGGGCCTATTGTTCTTGCATCAATATTTCTACAGCTCTTTGTTGGCGCCAAGATAATAGACCTTGACTTATCACAGCCAAAGAATAAGGCATTGTTCCAGGGTGCCCAGAAGTTGCTGGCTATCATACTCGCATTGTTCGAAGCGTATGTATATACGAACCTTATGACAATCGACCCGGTATTTGGCGACCCGTGGACGCGCATTCTCGTTGCAGTGCAGATTGCGTTAGGCTCGATATTCCTGCTTTACTTTGATGAAATCATATCACGATATGGTATTGGGAGCGGTATTGGCCTTTTCATTGCAGCGGGTGTTTCCCTCTCAGTAGTGTCCGGGTTTGTAGGCATCATTACCGGTTATGGAGGTATCCCACAGTCAAATACTATTGTTTACAATCTGGCAGAAGGCGGTGCGAATGCCATCCCTTCAGCGATCATAACGCTCGTGCCAATAATTGCAACGATTCTCGTGTTTGCGGTTTCGATTTATGCAGAGAACATAAAGGTTGAAATACCTCTCGCATTTGAACGCGCAAGGGGATATGGTGGGAGGTTCCCCATTAAGTTCCTTTACACATCCAACATGCCGGTCATCCTTGCATTTGCATTCATCTCAGCACTCCAATTGTTCGGGCGCATGATTGCTGGCTTGACATTTGATGTGGGCGGTGTACCATTCTCTGAGTTCATTGCAGTTTATGATCCGACCGGTAGGCTTTCAGGCGGTTTATTCTATCTCATAAGCCCATCATTCCCGAACCCGATTGCACTCGCAGGCGGTATCTCCGTCTACATAAACCTTATACTCACCAGCAGTAATACATGGATGGTGCCGTTTATGGGTGCTGTGCTCGTTCCGGAGTACATACATGCACTTTTCTATGTGATTTCGCTTGTGCTTCTCTCAATCCTGTTTGGGTATCTCTGGACCGAAACATCCGGGATGACTGCGCGTGATGTTGCGGGCCAGCTCAAGAATGTAGGGCTTTCAGTGCCGGGGTTCAGGAGAGACCCGCGTATGATTGAGGGAATACTCTCAAAGTATATCCCAGTGATCACAATACTTGGCAGTGCTTTTGTAGGTCTTCTTGCAGGTATGGCTGACCTTACAGGCGCCCTAGGTACAGGTACGGGAATTCTTCTTACCGCAGGTATCCTGCACAGGATGTACGAAGAGATGGAATCGCGCCAGATGTTTGAGATGTATCCCGCCCTCAAGAATATGATGGGTGCGGAGTGAAGGGGAAATTAGTATGATAATTGTGATGGGAACCCCGGGTGCGGGAAAGAGCTCAATAGTCGATGAATTTATGCGCAGGCACCCAGATGTTAAAGTGGTAAACTTTGGCACTCTTATGTATGAGATTGCACAGAAGGAGTATCAGGTTAAGAACCGGGATGATATGCGCACACTCACCCGCGACAAGTTCAGGGAGCTTCAGAGCAAGGCCGCAAATGCACTTTTGCGCCTCGGGTCAAATATAATAGTTGACACGCACGCATCAGTGCGAACGGTGGACGGCTATTATCCCGGATTTCCATATTACATACTCTCAAAGATTAAGGTGGATGCATTCGTTTATATCCACTCTTCCATGGAAACGATCCTCGCAAGAAGGATGCGCGACAAATCGCGCAAGCGTGATATTGAAACGCTTGAGCAGATCAAGTTCCATGAGGAGATAAACCTCTCGCTGGTGTGTACATATGCCGCCCAGGCGAATGCGCCCATAAAGTTTATAATTAATGAAGACGGCAAATTAGAGGAGGCAATAAAAGAGTTTGAGAATAGCGTGAGAGGCAGTTAACTGCCTGTGTGAATAGGTGTATATGTTATGTTTGATCCGGTTACAATAACAATCTTCATCTCCGTGTTTGCAGGTGTATACGGATTGCTGTTCAGGTATGTTGTGTACGAGCTTGGCGGTATGAAGGCAGTTATGGAAAAGAATAAGCAGATGCAAGAGGAGATGAAAGGAGTGCAGAAGAAGTACCTTGATGCCGCAAAGGCACACAGGGACCACGAGCTCAAGGAGTACGAAGCAAGGATGAATAGCATGGCAATGGATATGCTCAAGATGCAGCTTAAGCCGATGCTGTTTACGCTTCCGCTTCTTTTTGTAACTGCATTTATCAGCGGGATGCTCATGATGTATTTCTCCAATTATGTGATAACTACGCCTGTATCTCTGCCGATCCCATTCAATCATGGTGAACTCATAAACTGGAGGACATCGTTTGGGCCGGTTGCGTGGTTCTGGATTTCATTTATGTTCGTGAGTCTTGTTGCTCAGATGAAATTAGGAGGTAATAAAAATGCCAAAGCCAAAGGATAGAGCCAGTTCAAAGAGAGTAGTGTTTAGGAGAACCCCGGGTGGCAAGAATGTCAGGGCCACCAAGAAAGCGGTCAAGAACACGCCTCATTGTGCAATATGCGGTGTGGAGTTGAATGCCACAAAATACAGCCGTTTGCTCAGGAAGACCGAGAAGAGGCCAGAGAGGCCGTTTGGCGGTTTCTTGTGCCACAAATGCACCGAGCGCCTTATAATGTACAGGACGCGTGTGGAGCAGAATGATATGAAGGCGGAGGATGTACCGCTGGCGTTCCAGAGGTTTCTTTAGATGAAGATCGCAATCTCCGGCCTTACGGGTGCTGGCAAAACCACAGTCGCAAACATAATTGCGAAGAAGCTCAAGATACCGAATATAGCATTCTCCATGAAGGATGAAGCAAAGGCGCGTGGCATGTCCTTGATAGAGTTTCAAGAGATGGCTGCAAAGGACAAGAGGTTTGACCTTGAGCTTGACAGAAAACAGGTTGCGGAAATGCGCAAGCACAAGTCATTCGTGACGAGCACCTGGCTGGCCCCGTGGTTTGCAAATGCCGACCTGAATGTGTGGCTCTATCTTGATGAGAAGGTGCGCGTGGCGCGTGTTGCAAAGCGCGATAACATATCCTTGAGAGAGGCGCAGAAGATTGTGCACAAGAAGGACCAGCAAAATAGGGAGAGGTATTTAAAGATATACAGGATTAATATAGACGATCTGAGCAGGTTTCATTTATGCGTTAACACAGGGCATATGAAGCCTCAAACCGTCGCAAAGTTGATAATTGAGGCGGCGAAAATAGTAAGGTGATGTTTTATGAAGGGAATAGAACCGGGACGAGTATGTGTTAAACTCCGAGGGCGGGATGCCGGCAGCAAGTGTGTTATAACGAAGGTGCTTGACGGGTCATTCGTCGAGGTTTTGACTGCGGCACGCAAGAAAGGAACAAGGAAAGTTAACATCTCGCACTTGGAGATGCTCGACAAGGTTGTCGAGGTTGCCGACGAGAACGCAGTGAAAAAAGTTCTCTCCTAATTTATTTCTGATTTTTTCAGACGTAATTTTCCTTTAATATATATTTAAAAAGCTTGACCAAATAATATAGTTCGCTGCAGTTCTTTGCGGTGGAGCGCTTTTGGCTGCAGTGTGCGTTTTCTTGTCGGTTAGCGTTAGATGTTTTTAGCGCGGAGAGCGCACAACCGAGTGGAGTTGGTGGCTATGGCAATATCTGTACACGAAGTAGAGCAACTTCCCCAATCCGCATTGGGAACAGGGGTGGCAAGCGGCCAGAACGCAGGTGCGTTCAAGGTCATTATGCGCAGCGATGTTGTAATGAAGAGGCTGAATGAAAGGCTAGTAGAGTGCATAAAGAAAGGGGACATACCGAATGCACTCCAAGCAATTACGCAGGGTGCTGATGTTAATGCCCGCGATTCTGCATCTCGAACAGTGCTTATGCTTGCAGTTATAAATGACCAGACTGAATTGGCAAAGTTTCTTGTTGACTGTGGTGCAAAGTTAAATGCGGCTGATGAGTATGGGCAGACCCCATTGATGTGGGCTGCAATGAGGGGTAATGCTGATCTAGTTGAGTACTTCATTAATAAAGGGGCAAATGTTCATGCAAAGGATATACACGGCAATGATGCACTGATGCTTTCCGTGTATGGGAATAAGAAAACTGCAAAGATTCTTGTTAATGCAGGTGCCAAATCCAAAAAGAGCAATTATTATGGAAAGAGCGCGCTCGATCTGGCCAGACTAATGAATAAGGCCGAGATTGCAATGCTTCTTTAATTACCCAAAAACTTCTTTTTTTATATTAGATTACCAGCTTACAAGAAGCATAAATCGTACAAATACAAATTTACATTAGATTATCAATTATGTATTTCGGGTCAAACTTCTTCAGGTCAGCATATGCTTGTCCCATACCTAGATAAATAATCGGCACACCTGTTTCCCTCAATATGGAGATCGCTGTACCACCTTTAGCATCACAGTCCACTTTTGTGAGTATTACCCCATCCAACCCAATCATTTCCTTGAATTTGGCGACTTGCTGATATAATGAATTTCCAGCGATTGATTCCCCAATAAATATCTTTGCATCTGGGTTGGCTATCCTGTTCATCTTTTGCAATTCTCTCAGCAAATTAAAGTTGGTGTCCTGTCTTCCAGCACTGTCTATTAGAACCACATCTATATTGTTTGCTTCTGCATGCTTAATTGCATCAAAAGCCACTGCTGCCGCATCCGCACCATAACCCTGTCTGATGACCTTCACCCCAAGCCTTTTGCCGTGCTCTTCGGTCTGCTCAATTGCCGCAGCCCTGAATGTGTCTGATGCGGAAATCACGACCGTAAACCCGGCATCCATAAGCATCTTTGCAACCTTTGCGATAGTTGTGGTCTTTCCCGCGCCGTTTGGGCCAACAAACAGTATCTTGTATGGTTTTTTACCCTCCTTTACTTTCTTTATTAGGTCAAATTCACCATTTTCCCCGAAGGCCTCCTTTTCAAAGACCTCTCTCAGTATCTCTTTAATCTCATTCTCAAGGTCACCGCGCGCAAATTCCCTCTCACCCATCTTCTCCTTGATCTTGGCGCACACCTCTGCTGCAACATCCGGGTGGACATCTGCCTGTATTAATGATAGTTCTAGTTCATCAGCGATCTCTTCAACCTTCTCCCTGCTCAGCTTGATCTTTCCAAATACGACCTTTTTCAGTTTATCCGCAATGCCTACCTTAATATCTATTCCTCCTTTTGTAGATTCAGGTTTTCCCTGGACTTGTGCACTCTCTCGAATCTCCTTTCTTTCTATTTCCTTCTCGCTTTCTTTCCTAGGTTCTTTTCCTTGGATTTGTACAATTTCTCTTTTTTCTAATTCCTTCTCAATTTCTTTTTCTCTCTTCAGTTCTTTTTCGCTCTCGATCTCTTTTTTCAGTTCTAGCTCGCGTTCTTTTTCTTCTTCTTTTATGGATTCAGGTTTTCCCTGGATCTGCACAATATCTCTTTTTTCTAATTCCTTCTCAATTTCTTTTTCTCTCTTCAGTTCTTTTTCACTCTCGATCTCTTTTTTCAGTTCTAGCTCGCGTTCTTCTTCTTCTTTTATGGATTCAGGTTTTCCCTGGATTTTTACAATATCTCTTTTTTCTAATTCCTTCTCAATTTCTCTTTTCAGTTCTTTTTCACTCTCGATCTCTTTTTTCAGTTCTAGCTTGCTTTCTTTTTCTTTTATGGACTCAGGTTTTCCCTGGATCTGCACAATATCTCTTTTTTCTAATTCCTTCTCAATTTCTTTTTCTCTCTTCAGTTCTTTTTCGCTCTCGATCTCTTTTTTCAGTTCTAGCTCGCGTTCTTTTTCTTTTATAGACTCGGATTTTCTCTCGGCTTCAATATTTTTTTCCGGTTCACTCTCGTGTTCTTCCACTGCTTGAGGGCCCTCATCCTTTTTTTCCTCCTCACCTTTAATCTTGGAAATAAAATTAGAGATCTTGGATTTGAGAAGGTCCCACATCTAAGCACCTATCTACTGCATAAACTTTCTGGCCTTGCCTTCCAACTCAACCAGCGATGATTCAATTTTGTGCAGGTCGTTCTCGAGCTTTGTAGTGATCTCCCTTGTATCATCAATTCTTCTCTTAAGTATCTCAATAGCCTTTGCTTTCGGCACTTCACCGTAAATGCCCCCGCCAATATCAACGATGACTGTATCCACATTACCCACTTTTCCGTGCGAGAACACGCCAGACCCAAGGGATACCAAAGAGTTTTCACCGCCTTTGAGGTTCTCAAGCGAATTGATGGTGACACTGGCTTCAAGCGAGGCCATGCTAAGTGCAACAATCTGATCCTTGACTGCTTTCTGCATTCTTTGAAGGTTCTCCGCTTCAACCGCAATCTTCTGGATCTCCTCACGGTCGACTTCCATTTTATGCACCTTTCTTTATCTCTGCAATGTTCACGGCAGTCCTCTTAACCCCAAATTTGCTGCCGAAATATGCTGCCACCTTATCCCTGAGATGCTTCTCGCTCGATGCATCCATCTCTATACTAAACTTCCTGACCTCTCCTTTGAGGTTTATGCTTCCCGAAACTTCATATTTCATCTTATCACCCTATTGTACTCCCTTCAGAAACATCCTTATCTGGCTTGAGGAGCGATACCAAAACGCCGTCCTCAGCAGCCAGTATCATCCCCTGTGATTCAACACCAAGTATCTTGCGTGGTGCAATGTTTAAAAGCACAACAACCTTCTGGCCGATGAGCTCATCCGCATCATAATGGCCGGCAATCCCTGCAACAATAATCCGCTCTTCTTTACCAATGTTTACCGTAAGCTTGAGCATCTTTTCGCTCTTCTTCATTCTCTCCACTGCGATTATTCTGCCGACGCGCAAGTCAAGCCTTTGGAATTCCTCAAATTTCACGACAGGTTTTTCCATGATGGCTCACTTCTCCGTAAAGCCCAGCCCGCGTTCAATACGCATCATCTCAATCCCAGAGGTCTTGTCCCCGACCACATATCCCTTGGAGTTTGCAATTATTCCATACGCAGGGAATGGGAAACCCATATTAACACTTGAGTTGATCCCCTCGACCTTGAGCACCTCCTCAATCTGCTTGAGCTCTTCATCTTCAATATCATTGTGCGCAATCAACCCCTTGTTTGTAGCGATACACGCCACACCCACCGTTGAAAATCCCGCAATTTTCATCTGCACCGCCTCAACACCGAGGCAGTCCTCAATCTTCTTGAGGTTTTTCTTTTCCATTAGGTCTGAAACGATTGCACCATTATCATTGCAGCAGATGACATTTCCTATTGCATTAGATGCAGTGTTAAGCTCGCATACATTCATTCCCGTTTCCCTCTTTATCTTCTGGACCTCTTCCTTGTACACTATATGCGGGACAACTATTCCATTTGAGTTCATAGCGGAGTAAATCCCCAGTATACTTGAAGAGACCATGCTCACCCTGACTGGCTCTACCTTAAGCCTGCTGCATACCGCGTGCTCAAACTTCTCAAGGGAATCCTCAGGTATGAGCGCAAAGCGATCATTAGCCTTCGCGTACACACCGATATATGGATTTCCATAGAAATTCAGTTTTATCATCATTTATTCACAACTTCTTTTTCTTTTCCCGGAGCGCTTTCAGCCTTTGCTTTCTCTTTCTTTTTCTTCTCTTTCACCTGTTCGGCATCCTCTTTCTTTGCGGTTTTATTCTCAGGGGCCTCAGCACCTTTAGCAGCGGCCGGAGGCGTCTTCGGCTTTGCGCTGGCCTTCTCTTTCTCCTTTGGTTTTGCGCTTTCCTTTTGTTTCTCGGGTTGCTCAAGAGAAACCATTACAGTGCCGTCCTTGTCTTTCATCATTTTGACGCGGAGTTTGCGCGGGGGTTTCTGTATGCCGTTCCTCGATATGAACTCATTGACATCCGCACCTATCAAGACCTTCTCCTCCACTGTCTTCATATGCCTTGCGGAAAATGCCCTCAAGAACTTTATGGCCTTTCTAGCGCGCTCCCTGTGCCTGCCGAGCGCGTATATCTTGCTGAAGCTTATCGTGTAAAGTCTTTCATCCATACAAACACCTTGCTTTCTACATCTTCATTATCTTCTCCTTGCTGAGGCCGAGTTTTCGTGACCTCCAATGTCTCCTCTTTGGGTTATCAGAGACCTTCCTCTTGGTCCTTGCCATCACGAACACAGGCACACGCCTGTTCTGTTTCCTCTTCTTGGCAAGTATGCTTTTCCTTTTCATTCTATAATCCACATTCACCATACGATCACTTCCTCTTTATTTCTATTGTGGGTTCCCTCTTGTTTTCACGAAGTTTTGAGAGAAGAACGAGAAGCTCTTTCTCGGTGAGTTTTCTCTTGAGCCTGCCGCTCTCAGCGAGCTGTGCGATGAGCACTGCAAGCTGGCGGTATAGCACGGGGTTTGCACTTCTTATGTTCATCACCCGTTCATAGGCCGCACCTTCAAGGAACGCCTGCATTATCTCCTTGAGTTTCTGCTCAAGGTATGCTGCCTGCAAGCGCTCCTGCAGTTTTTTCCTATTAATCTCATCAAGCCCTTCTTCGTTTTCCTCTTCATTGCTCATACTCACTCACTCTTTTGATGCCTCTTTGGACACGGCATCAATAAGCTTTCTGCCGGCTGGAGAGAGAGACCTGCCTTTTGCCTCTTTCTTGATAAGGCCCGCCTTCTCAAGCTGTTGCATTGCCCTGCGAATGATCGCACCTCCAGCATCCCTATGGTGCGCCCTGCGGACAACGTGCCTCTTTCTTCCACCATAATGCTCGCGGAGGCCGCCTACACTAACAATGCCGTGTATGTATGCCTGCCTCATTATGGATGCGCATCTCTTGTACCAGAACTTCTTGTCTTCAGGACCAAATTCCACATGGGAACCGGTCTTTACAAACCTAATGAATTCCGGCTGTGAGACCAATCCATCTGCTTCAAGCCTCTTAGCCAAAGCGGCAATAAGCTTGTTTGCATCAACTGCGTACGAGTTTGCCATCATTACACCTCTCAGTACCTTATCCTCTTGACATGGCCGCATGCGCATATATACTCAACGCAACGCCGATTGCTGTTGAGCACAATACGCACACTCTTACCCGGGATCCAGGGTATGAAGCATTTCTTGCAATACTCCAACCGTCCCTTGCGGGATGGTTTAACCCTGTACCTGAGCTGGATTTTTCGCGCAAGAGAACAGTACCGCTTTGCGACATCCTCACGGCCTTCCTTCAGCATCTTCTTGGCCAGCCGGAGGAGAGTATCAACCCTCTCGCGTGCTATGTCGCTTGCAATACCTTTCTTCTTTGCGCTTAGCCTTTTCTTTGTCATATTTCCAAGTGGGCCAGGGGAGATTTTCAGTATGTCGACCCAAGTGACAGCCCAAGGGGGGTTTCACCCCCCTTAGTCCGTCACCGCCCAAACCCCCCATCAATTACGAGGGGAAAGTGCTTTTGAACTCCCGACCTACGGCTCTCTTAGCCTGCGTGTCTTATTATATATCAGACGGAGTCATATAAGACCGCCGCTCTGACCAGGCTGAGCTACTGGCCCGCAACTATAGTTAAAATGGAAAAAGCTTATATATGCTATTAGGAAATCTATCTCGTAGCATCAGAATGCACATACCTCTCTCAAATGTGAATATCCCTTGCTATCTCTCCAACCCTTTTTAGGTCCTGTTCAAGTGTTGGCCTTAACTGCTGGTTGTATATGGTAGCTGCAGGATGATATGTAGGAAATAGTATGAAATGCCCAAACAGAGAGTCAACCTTGTATGCCTGCCCCCTTGCCTTTGTAATCCCCGGGAATTCCATCCCATACTTTGTAAACATATACTCTGCGGAATGCCTGCCCAGGCACACGATAATTGTGGGCCGTATTATCTCGATCTGTGCATCCAGATATGATGAGCAGGCCTCTTTCTCTGAAGGTTCTGGGTCTCTATTTCCGGGTGGCCTGCATTTCACAATATTTGTAATGAATACATCTTCTCTATGCACCCCTGCTTTCTCAAGCATTTGAGTGAGCAGTTTTCCTGCTGCACCGACGAATGGTCTCCCCTGCTCATCTTCATTCTCGCCCGGCGCTTCTCCAACGAACATTATCCTTGCATGCGGGTTTCCTTCCCCGGGTACAGCGTTCCTTCTGGTAGTATGCAGAGGGCATTTTGTGCATACCCGGATCTCAGATGCAATCTCATCAAGTGTAAGCATTTTTTCACTCCCTAATTTATTCCCACCACATTATATTACTCTTCGCATTTTCTGCTAAATTTATTTCTTAGGCAACCAGATACACCCATCCTTTCCGGATAATTTCACTGCTCTATTTTCCAGTACGAGTTTTCCTGTGAATGCACAGCATACCCCATCCAATTCATCCTGTGTATAATCTCTCTTATCGAGTGAGATCTCCCTTGAGAAAAACCGTAGGATTTTTTTCTTATCCTTTCTTGGTATCCCCATAACGTCATAAGCTGCGCCGGGAAAAACTTCCACAACTGTTATCCCTTTTATTTTTCTTTTTAGCGCCATCCCCCTCTTGGTAAGCATCCTCATGGGCCCTATCGTGATGGGGAAGAATCGTATCCTCCTCTCACGGAGTTTCATATCACACTCTCTGAAATGTGCACTGCATTTCTCATCTATGTCTCTTCTGCCAGCAGGCAGTGTGAGCGGTGCATCTATTGCAATCAGGCCTGGCTTAAACCTCTTTACTAATTTCATTATCTCTTCATCAGAGCGTACAATCCCCACAAAAACCACATGCTCTCCTGTGATGACTGCAACACCACTGTCCCTGTTAGAACTCCCGGCCAGGTCAATCCCGAGTACAACTTTTCCCATACACTCACAAAAAAGAGTAGCGGGGAGTGGATTATCAGCCCTTTATTAAAAAGGCATTTGAACCACTGGCCTCCGGGTGTCTTACGATCATGAAATCGTTATGAGCCCGGCGGGCACTCCAGGCTGCCCTACCCCGCTATAATACCCTTTTAAAGGATAACAATTTAAAAAAGTATGTGATTGCGTGAGGGGAATACTCTCGTTCCTTTTGGTTGTTCTGCTTGCAGAATCATTAGTTTTTATATACACATATCACAATTCAGAAGTTAGTTCATCCTATTATAATGAGGAGCAGGTTATGCATCTCCAGAAATTCTACGATAAGAAAATCAAGATTAAGAGAACAATTGAGAATATAATTGCACAGCCAACAGTTTCTTCAGACCCGTATGATAAAGTTGAGGAGATTGCCGAGAGGTTAGGGAAATACGAATCGCAGGTTGAGGCAGACAAGGATTACAGGATAGATTTGTGGTGTGGGTATGTATCCCCTCCGGTCATTGATCTAATGCTGGAATCTGCAAAGGCAGGCACATTTGTAAAGACACCACCCGTATTTGACGCTTCTACAAAAGTACATATCGATATTCAGGGTGTGCCCGTTGAAGTACATGCGTGTTCTGCAGTTCTTGTTGCAGAGCAGGGAACTAATAAAATACATGTAGGTCGTGGGGCACTCATCTCAACCCAGGATTTATCAGTGTTAACGCCTGCGATAGGTGTAACCATTGCAGATGAGAATAACAAGATTTACGATGTTGATTTCATAAGTTAAAGGTGGGAGGAGTGGCAAGCATAAGCAGTGAAGCATTGATGTGGGTTCTTGTTTCTATAATAGTGATTACAATATTCTATGCCTCTTTGAACACAGTAATCTCAAATATCCGAGAATCAATTTACCAAGCCGGCCTTGAACAACGCGCATCTTCAACAGCACTTCTCGCATCTGTATACTCTTATACAATATCGCACGGTTATTTTAACCCGCAACTTAATTGCTCGGTTGGCAGTGAAGTGGTGTGCAAGGAAGAAGGGCGTATTGCAGTTTCAAAGACGTATAAAAGAGCGGGTGGGGGGAATTAGAAATGAAAGGAGTGCTTGAAGTTGATATGATGATTGCATTCATACTTACCCTGCTGCTCTTTGTGTTATGCGCTGATGCAGCATCGCGTATGACTGATAATGTACACGAGAGTTTCTCAGTGAGTAATGATATCTCATCAAAAATCTCAAGGAGTTATGGATTGCTCTCACAACTCTCAAACGACCGGGATAATGAAATTCTATTTTCCAAACTTCAGTCTTTAAATCCAGAGAATGTTTCATTAAGAAGTATGTTTGGGTATTATTACGGCAGCAAGTCAAATTCAGTATGTATCCAACGCGCAGTTTACATTGCAGATTTGAACGATGTTGGTATCTTGGAGGTGTGCTGATGTATAATAATAGAAAAGGATTCATAATTTCACTTGAACCTGCACTTTCACTCCTCATGTTTCTCCTACTCATCACATTCCTAATGAAAAATTTCTATGTTCCTTACCAAGAGTACTCAGAAACAATACGCATTATGCATCAAACAGATCTTTGGTTAGTTAATGATTCCATATATTACTACAATCAACCGCAGCTTATCCAAAAATATGAATGGGTAAAAAATGAGATTAATTCATGAAATTCTCACTGTTGGGATCTTCTTCTCTTGTTTCTCAGAATATATCTTATTCAATTCATTTAATTTAAGTAAAAGCAAGTATCCATTCATGAATACCCTCATTTCTGGGTCCATATCCTCTAATCTTAAATACCATTTCCCATCGTTGAACTCCCCATAGCGACTTATAATCCTTCTTGCCATTTCCAAAGTCTCATCCTTTTTATATTCTTTCCCAAAGAACCTCTCTATCCCATAGAGCGAGTTTTTGTTAATTTCATTGACAATCCTCTCATCTTTCTTTATAGCAAGTTCTAGGTACTCTTTCAAGCTCTTAGTAAGTTCTTTTTTATCTGTGAACTTTGTATTAAAGGCCGGCATTGTTAATGTATTCTGAGAACCAACCATATTTCCCATTAATGAATATAGTTGGTATATTTGATCACACAGTTTTTTATCTTCGTTTAATCTCTCTATAAGTTCCTCTTTATTTCCACCTTTCTCTAATACTTTTTCAATGGCTAGCAATCTCTCTTCAACTTTTTTTTGCATATCGTTTATTTTATCAATTACAAAATTACGCATTACACTTTCTTCAGGTGCAGTTGCATTTATATTATCTTTAATTTGTTTAAATATGTCCAGTACTTCATTTTTATCAATACCTATACCGCTACCACCTATTCCGCTATTTGGGCTTTCACCGACAATAATAAAGAGCTGCTTGTTTTTAACATCAATGTTTTCGTCTTTTTCAACAGCTTTTACAAGATCTTTTGTTCTTTCATCTTTCTTTAAAAAGTCCCACCAAGCGTCAAAGAACTTACCATAAGATATACCATATATCTTCTTCGCAATCATCATACCCTGCCATGTTGCACTAAATTCTTCACCTTCAACTTTGATCTTTGGCGGGTTATCCCTAAGTGCTTTCTCCTGTTCATAACTCAATCCCCAAAGCACTTTATTTATTTCGTTTATCTTTTCTTTATTTTTTTTGTAGTCAGTGGCATTTACAGTATTATTAAGCATTGCCTCTACATTTTCCCATTCCACATCTTTTAGATATTTTGTAAAAGAAAGACCAATTTTCACTACCTTTTCTGTTGGTGTTGGTACGGGCTTAACTGCTTCTTCTTTCTTTTTCTGCCATTTGAGTAGTGCTTCTGTTACTAGACCAAGTGCTCTTAATGTTTCAACCCCAACATATCCATCTACAAGGATCTGGTAGAGTTTTACTCCGTTTATACTAATCCTGCCCTTATTATCTACACTAAAGCTGATTTTTTTGAGTTGTTGTTCTTTTTCGTCAAAAACATCTATTACCCCTACTCTCCCTTTCTCTGTGGACACGCCCATTCTAACTTTATAAGTGTACTTGCCAAACTTTGTCTCATATGTCTTTCCAGATTTTGCATTGAGTAAACTCCCCTCTAATTCTTTATTTTCACTCAAAATTTTCTTCAGAACAGAGGGCACGGTTTTTTTCTCCTGTGCGGATGGAGGAACAAAAACCCCTTCTTTATTTTCAGCGAGGACCTCATTTATTCTCATTTGCAGGTTTCTAACATTTTCAAATGTTTCTTTTGTGTAAATACCATTTTCTTTCAATGTCTTGCCTTCTAAAAATCCTATCTCAACTAAGGTGTTAATGAGTTTCTGTACCACCACGATTTCTTCATGTTTATTCCTCTGTTTCAGATAATCATCTTTGTTTACACCTTTATTGCCACCCATATAATGATTTTCTCGCCAATTTCCTAAGCCGGGAAATAACTCAAGTTCAATATCATTTTCAATTTCCTTGCGCAGATCATCGATTTTTTTAATTTGTTCTTCTGTAAGTCTTGTAGGAACGATTTTTCCAAACTCTTTATCTACCATAACAACACCAATCATAACATTATGGTTAATTCTTTAAATACTTTCTCATGGTGAAAATATCCGTTATCTTCGTGCCAAGGTAGCTCAGCCTGGTTAGAGCGCCAGACTCATAGAGAGGAGAGGAAGGGGGCTCTGCCCCCCTCTCTCCCTCTACTCTCATACCCCCGAAGATGGGATGCGTATGAAGAGAGGAGAGGAAGGGGGCTCTGCCCCCCTCTCTCTTTGTGAGTTCTGAGCACATGAAAATGTGCGATGATCTAAAAGGCGTTCACTAGGGAAATCTGGAAGTCGGGGGTTCAAAAGCACTTTCTTTGTGCTGGCGCATAAAGAACCTGCACTAAGAAAGGGAAATATTTCCCTTTGGGTCGCATAAAAACCCTTCTGAAAAATCAGGGGGTTTGGGAGAGAGTCGAACTAAGAGCCATCCCCTCGTAATTGATGGGGGGTTTGGGCGGTGACGGACTAAGGGGGGTGAAACCCCCCTTGGGCTGTCACTTGGGTCGACATACTGAGAATCCCCCCCTTGGCATGCTATTTTTTCTTTATATTTCTTATCCTCGATGTATCTATTATGGCAATAGAGAATCAGCTCCTCAACACAATTATCACGATTTATTCTTCGCAACCGCTTCTTACTCTTATGCAATTAATCAACCTCATCTTTGCGGTTGTGATTGCACGTGCACTGATAAATTATGCAATACAATTGAGAGGCAAGAGCCTTTCATTCACGATGCGCTATCTCGCTTATGCATTTCTCATTCTTGCGGGCCTGATGCTTATCCGAATCCTTTCCGCTCTTCCTTGGTTTAATTGGGCGCCGGCAGTTGAGATTGCAACAGCATTCTTCCTGTTTGCATCTGCCTATGCTATATGGACAATGAAGGAGACCGTACAGGCATATTCCCAGCTTAGAAATAGAAGGTGATTAAGGATTGGCGATCCCCTGATAGTATTTTATAAGTAAAATTTATAAGCTTTACCCAATTTAGTAATACCAAGTATGAAACAAGAAAAGATCGCAATCTCCATTGATCCCTTACTTCTTAGAGAAGTTGAGAGAACTATAGACGGTATTACAATACGCAGCCGCTCACAGGCAATAGAGCATCTACTGAGAAAGGCGCTTCAAGGCAATGTCACTACTGCAGTAATCCTTGCTGGCGGGAAGAAAGGTGAAGAGAAGGCGATGCGCCTTCATAATGGACAGCCCGTTTTGCAATCTCTTATCCAGTGGATGTCTCAATACGGAATACGCAGGTTCATCATTACGCTTGATGCAAACGAACGGAGAATCCGCGATTATTTTCGTGATGGCTCTCGGTTCAATGTAAACATAAGCTATCTACTCGAAAAGGAGCCATCTGGTACAGCAGGTGCGCTTTACGGATGCCTTTCACTCATTGATTCAACGTTCATCGTTGCGAACTGCGACTCCCTGTTTAGATTTGATCTATCCTCACTCATCCTGCACAATATGCGTAGTGGGAGGCTTGTGACGATTGCAGTAAAAGAGAGCGGTGAGATCGATAAGTACGGCACGGTGGAAATGGAAGGCGATGAGATACGCAATTTTCACGAGAAGAGCAGGCATGCACCTAGCCATATCATAAACACGGGCCTCTATGTTATGAATGTAGGGGTGTTCAACTACGTACCTGAAAAAGGAATGCTTGAGAAGGATGTTTTCCCCAAACTTGCATCCATCGGCAAGCTTGGAGGGTATGTTTTCACTTCTGAATGGAAGGATATGGAGCGGATATGATGAAACTGATGCACTGTATGGGCACAAGACCAGAAATAATAAAGATGGCACCCGTGATCAAGGAAGCAGAACGCCGGGGCCACACTAATATTATAGTATGGACAGGCCAGCATTATGACCGTGAGCTATTTTCAGGGGTGTTTACTGATTTGGGGATATCTATGCCACATTATTCCCTCGACATCCGTGGCACACCTTGTGAGATAGGCGGCGGTGTCCTCTCAAAACTTGAGCCAATAATAAAATCTGAGATGCCAGATATAGTGCTTGTACACGGAGACACATTCACCGCACTGTTTGCATCTGTTGCCTCTGCACTCTGTCTGGTGCCGGTGGGCCATATTGAATCCGGCCTACGCACGCATTCATGGGAACCGTTCCCCGAGCAGATTTGCACGCGCACTGCAGATGCAGCATCCTCTCTTTACTTTCCCGCAACCGAGACAAACTACAAGAACCTCATTAATGAAGGATTCCCGAAAGAGCGTATCTTTACCGTGGGGAATTCCGTGGTAGATGCAGTAAGAATTTATGGGAACAAGAACCCCAGCATACGCGAACAGGAGAAGATTCCCAAGAATAGGAAACTGATATTTTTCTCTGCACACAGACGAGAGAATACGATGAGCAGGGAGAGGATGAGCGGCATTTTTGAGGCATTGCTTGCCCTAAAAGATTACACGATATACTGTGCAGTGCTCCCCGGGACACAGCGGGCCGCAAAGGAGTATGGATACCTTGATCAGCTCTTGGCAGCAGAGCACATAATTTGGAAGTATCCCTCTCTTGAGAAGTATACAGATGTGCTCTCTCTTGTCAAGCAATCCGACCTCGTACTTACGGATAGCGGCGGGTTGCAGGAGGAGACCGCAAGTTTGCATGTCCCCTGCCTGACGCTCCGTTATGTAACTGATAGGCCTGAAACTGTTGTTGCGGGGTCAAATAAGTGCATAGGGTTTAAGAAGGCAGATATTGTGCGTGAATCAAGAAGTGTTCTTGAGAATGAATCTGTGTCGCTGAAAATGCGGTCTGCGCAGAATCCGTACGGCGACGGCCATTCATCAGAAAAAATACTCGATGCTATTGAGGCCTACAAGGGAAAACTGCACAGATGGGAAAAGGAGATACGCGAGGCAAAGGTGTAAGCAATCGCATTAAAAACATTCATTGATAGGTGATGTTTAAGTGATGATAGAAGAGGCAGAACAAGTAGGCGGTGTTAAAAACATTCATTGATAGGTGATATTATGAAAGCAGTAATATTGTGTGGCGGTGAAGGAACACGGCTTAGGCCATATACATACAACATACCTAAGCCGATGCTTAAGCTGGGAAACAGGCCCATTCTTGAGTTTGTGCTTCTCAATCTCAAACGGCACGGCGTGAAGGATTTCATACTAACAGTTGGCTACCTGCACGATAAAATTGTTGATTATTTTGGCGATGGCTCAAAATGGGGCCTAAACATAGAATATCTTGTTGAGGATGAGAAGCTAAACACAGCCGGCTCAGTGCTCGGTGCAAAGGACAAACTCACTGACACATTTTTCGTTGGGATGGGTGATCATATTACAGCGATAGATGTGAGTGAGATGCTTGCATTCCACAAGCAGAAAGGAAATATTGCAACGATCGCGCTTAAGTTGCAGGGGACGCCTGTTGAATATGGTATTGTAAGCCTTGATGATGACAATTGCATAAGCACTTTCCTAGAGAAGCCGATTCTCTCCAATCTGATCAATGCCGGTATATACATCCTTGAACCGGAGATTTTTGATTTCATATCCCCAAAGGAGGATTTCGCAAAAGATGTATTTCCGCGCCTGCTCGCGAATGGGAAGAAAATAAGCGGGTACAAATTCACTGAGTACTGGGCGGATATAGGAAGAATCCACGACTATGAGACAATGAATGCAATAATGAGCGTGGTTGAGCTTTCTCTGGCACTCAAGGAAAACGGAAAATAAGATCAGCCAGTAAGTTTTCTTATTGTTTCAATACCTTTTTTAAACCTCTCATTTTCCCAGTCATCCAATGCGATCTCCACTATCTTCTCGAGCCTTCCGTTTTTAATACGCACAGGTACACCTATAGACAAATCCCTTATCCCGTATTCACCATCACACATTACAGAGGCATATGTGCTAAATTCTCCATTGCTGAGTAATTGGTCTGCAAGTTCTGTGATATGATATGCCGGGGCATATTCAGTCCCTTTCTTGTTCTCGATTACAAAGAGATTATCCTCTTTCACTCGTTTTGCTATTTCCTCCCTGTCAACATTCTTGTTTGAAAGGACCGGTACAAAATTCTCGCCGTGCTCCCCCATTATGAAATCAGATGCATTCTTTGTTATGTTGACCAACCTCGCGGAGTCAAGCGTGCTGCCGAACCCGAATGAAGTTTCCCTGCATTTTTCCCTTGCAACGATCGTGTTTATTGCATCTGCCGGGTTTGTAATTGTGATTATGGGCCCCTTATATCCATCAAGCTTATTCAGAATATCTTCAATGACTTTCTTGTTTTTCTCAAATAGGTCAGCGCGTGTTTCATTGGGTGACCGCGGAAAACCAGCAGTGATTATGATAAGAGAACAATCATTCATCTCTTCAATGCTAGTAAACTCCACACTTGCATCTTTGAATGCAAATGCGTGCTTGAGATCCATAATTTGCCCTTTGGCATAATTTTCAATAACATCGTATGCCCTTATATTGTAACCCTTTTCCAAGAGATTGTATGAAACAAGCCCGCCGACTCTTCCTATCCCGATTATTCCTACGCTTTTCATAAAAGCCCCCGAAGGGATTTGAACCCTTGACCTCTCGCTTTCTTTTAAAGTTTTAACACAACCCCCAAAACAACAACCAACTCCTCTGTAACTAGAGGGGGTTGGGTCTCATGGGAGGGGGATACTTCCCCCGCCCATGTGAGGAGGGTCTTATGGGCGAGGGGAAACCTCCCCTTGCCCATATACGAGGCGAGCGCTCTACCACTGAGCTACGGAGGCGTCTCTTGAGAAATTTGCAGCAGTAAAAATTAATAAACCACATTCTCTTTTTGCTTCTTTATTGATTTTCCAGCGGTTTTAGATTAAAAAACATTTGCGCCCTATCTCTATTTCAAGTGATAATATGGCAAAAATCACTTTTGTAAATGACAATAAGACAGTAGAAGTACCAGCTGGCACGCGACTGAGGAAGGTTATTGAGGATAATGGAATCGGTGTTTATTTTCCGTGCGGTGTTGGAAGATGCGGCGCCTGTATGGTACGTATTGTGAAGGGTATGGAATTTTTGAATGCAGTTGTTGGTGACGAGAAGAAAACGCTAGAATTGAGCGGTGCAAGTGCTGATAAGAGGCTTGCGTGCATGGTTGTAATCGAAAAGGATGGCGAGATCGTTATAGAAACCGAGAACGTTCTATAATTGCGATTTTATATTTTTAGTATTTTCATCTTATCTTTCTCAAGGTCGATTACAAACATTTTCCCTTCAATTGTCTTCTCACCGTTCAGGATCTGTTTTACAGCTTCAGATGCGGCAATGCTTCCTGCAACTGCAGATGCAGGTGGAAATACCCCAACGGTTTCGCACGCATTCCCACCTTCTCTCCCACCGCTGGCCATTCTATGCAGGTATCTCTTTTTGAATAGGGCAACCCTCGCCACATATCCAACTGCCGATGCATAAATTAGAGGGACTTTTTTTCTCTCGCATTCTCTGCTTACTGCCATGCGCGTTTCATACGCATCTGTGCAGTCAACCACAACATCAAATTTTCGGAAATCGAGTTTTTTAAAATCCGTTGCCACGCCTATCTTAATCCGCGGATTAAACCTGTGTAGTGCTTTTCTTGCAGCGGCCACCTTACTTGACCCGATATCCTCTTCATTGAAGAGAAACTGCCTGTTAAGGTTTGTCTTCTCAACTTTATCATTATCGCACAGCACCAAATTCACACCAAGCCCTGCAAGTTCAACCGCAGTTGCACAGCCGACCCCGCCGATGCCTATCACCAGCACAGTTGCCTTACACAATCTTTGCTGCCCGTTAACCCCGAGGCCATCAAGAAGAACATTCCTTGCATACCTTGCATCCATGCTTTTGATTTGTGCCGAACTTTTTTATTGTTTCGGCGCGAATACTACTCAATGGTTAAGTTTTCAGTGATTATACCAACGCTTAACGAGGCAAAATACATAGAGCGATGCCTGCTCTCGCTGTACAGCCAAAGCACGACTGACTCTTACGAGATTATTATCGCAGACAGCCACAGCACAGATGGCACCGTCCGCATAGCTGAAAAATACGCTGATAAGGTAATCCTTTGCGAGAGGGGAATTTCTCTTGGCAGGAATACCGGCGCCAAGGCCTCAAAAGGAAAATACCTGATTTTCATTGATGGTGATAGTGTTGCATCGCACACGCTCTTGGAGGCATATGCAGATGCATTCAGCAATAGGCGGGTAGTGGCAGCTACGGGCCCCATCTTCCCGCTCGAGAATCTGAAAGGACACGAGGACGTGTTCATAAGGATAGGCAGCAAGCTGTATACTGAGAGCTGGATAAAATTTCTGATTAAGATTAACAAGCCAGCGTTCATAGGCTCAAACAGCGCTTTCAGAAAGGACAGCTTCCTTAAGCATGGCGGATTTCGTGAAGACCTCCAGACATTTGAGGATGGCGACCTAAGCATGCGGATTGCCGGGAGAAAGGAGGGAGACTTTGTTTTCCACGAGAATGCCAGAGTATACACGAGCGTGAGGCGCTTGAAAAAGTGGGGCTACTTCAAATTTATCAAGTTCCACACGACCAACACATTCAAGTATATACTTTTCAAGAAGGCCCACACGGATTACGAGGTCGTGCGCTAACCTATTAAATCTTTATTACCAATTTTCAAGCATAGCCCCGTCGTCTAGTGGCCAAGGATGGTGGGCTTTGGATGGGGAGTGCATCCACTCTCTGAGAAGAAACCCATAGACCCAGGTTCGAATGTCCTCATATTATACAGGGAATCCTGGCGGGGCTATACTTTTTTTCTATTTTGCTTCAGATATGGGGGTGGGATAAGCACCGTTTTAGTACATAGCAATATTTTTATTATTCAGCTGGCAATTTAACTCATGCAGGATGATTCGCTGAACAAGTATTCGCGCGAGGCGCTCAGCCAGGGATATATAGTTGCCCCTTTTGTTGTTAGCGATTCTTCCGATTTGGCAATGAAATCCGCTTCGCTTTCAAGAACAATGTCTGCACTCTACATAGATGAGTTCACGCAGAGGCAGATCATAGACCGCCTTACCTATACACGCGACTATGGCATAAAACAATCAATCAATTTTATGGTCATCTCAAAGAATGAGAATGGAAAGCCGCTTGGTATTGCCAACTTTGTATACTCAAAATCATCAGGGGTAATGTACCTGAAAGATTTTGTGATTGCTGAAGACGAGAATGTGAATAAGCGGGCAGTGCTTGCCCTTCTAGCAGTTGGCGCACGGGATCATATGCGAGAATATGATATGTATCCAAAAGCGGTGATCATCTCCCCGAGTCTGAAGCACACAAAACTTAGCGATCTTTCCTTTATGGATGACCTCAAGATGAAATTCATGACCCTTGAGCCAAAGACAGAAAGTGGTATGGGAATGAAAAGCGGTCCCGCTTTCAACGCGGAAGTTGGCGGTGAAGCTATTTCAGTATTCCCCATCAAGAAGGACCACAAGGTCGAGGATATGCGCATTATTATGGTGCATAATTATGGTACAAGCAACTTCAAGATAAATAGTGAGGTCTTTTCCAAGTTTCTTAAGGATTTGAAGGATGAGGATGACCTCTCTCTTCTTCTGAAATTGTTCAAGGACCAGCGGTTCAAGATTACATTAACGAAAATCAATGAAACACACGCACTGGTTGAGCTCCTTAATGGCCTCTCGCATAATTAGATTTTATGGCCGTGCTTTGAGAGGATGAGCGCCAGCCTATCAAATGATATGTGCGTGCCATCAATCGGTGACCCTCCGGCAACAGCACTTCCGTTCCATGTATCAATCTCAAGCTTGCTTACTCCCCTTGCCGCCTTCTCCTCTTCGTTGAGCACGCGGTAGAGGTTTGCGCCTATTTTCCCGCTCACTGCCCTCAGTGAAACCTTGGTCTTATTTCCATGCCTTTTCACTATCACAAAAACCTTCTCCTGTGATGGGTTTGCAGCAATATTGAGGACAAACGGGTCGATGTTTTCATTCTCCTTGAGCATCAGCACCCTATACCCGGACTTATGGAGCATATCAAGTGTTTTCTCAGGGGTTGCAGATATCTCGCGCACTCTCTGGTCTTCGATGTTGAGGAACTCCCTGATATTTGCGGTGTGCTTTGCCATCATATCAGTGAATTGCGCAACTACATTCATGTATGCCCCATCCTCGCCTTTCAGGAGCTTGCTTAAATCCCCGTAAAGCTCCTTTATGGCAACCTCTGCTTCTTCAACATTTGATGCATCCTTTAGTTTTGAGTAGCTTATCTCGTGGTAAAACAAGTGGGATGATATGAGCGCCCATATGGCAAACGCCTTATGGTTTGAATTCTCAATGCAATAATTAATCTTTGATGCCTCTACCAAAACATCTTTGTTCTGCTTTGCGAGTTCTGGGTTCTCAGCCACAAACCTGGCAATGACCGCATCTGGCGTGAGTATTTTGGGATTGATTCTAACCTTGACATCCTCATTGCTTAGGAGCTTCAGCGCAATCTCCGTGTGTGTAGCCCCCCTCTTGAGGTCATCCTTTATCGCTTTGCGAAAGCTTGAGTTAATAATTTCAAAATCATCCTGAACCATCATCCCACCTGGCATCTGTAAATGCCTTCTCATTTTATTAATATAAATGTTTCTACAAAGGAGGAAGTCCTCTTCGTGCGCAACATTTTAATATCTTACATCCCGCGCATTTTGGGTTTATGGGTCTGCACACTGTTTGGCCGAATGCAACGAATATCTTGTTAAACTCCCGCCTGTACTTTTTAGGTATTTTTTCATTGAGCAGGACACTTGTTTCATGAGGTGTTTTTGTGTTCACAAGGCCAAGCCTGTTTGATATCCTGTGCACATGCGTATCCACGCCGATCACATCCTGCCTGAATGCACGCGCCAATACAATATGTGCAGTTTTTATGCCAACACCTGGTAGCGAGAGCAAGCCATGCAGATCCCCGGGCACCACCCCTCCAAACTTTTCATTCACTATCCTGCACAACTCCTTAAGGTGCTTGGCCTTGCTTCTGTAAAATCCAACCGGCTGTATCAGCGCCTCTATCTCCTTTGTATCCATTCCCGCAATTCTCTCTGCGGAATCTGCTCTCTGAAACAATCTTCTTGCCGCCGCGGTTGTTGTCTCATCTTTTGTTCGTGCTGAGAGCATTGTGTAAACCAAAATCTTGAATGGTTCATCCCGCGAATCATCTTCAAGTGCGAATACGGGCGCATTCATCTCTCTTGCCTGCTTTTTCATCTTCGTGAGGTTCCTGCCAAGAGAAGACATAAACTTAGGATTGCCGAGCCATCTCATGTGTTCATCTCTCAAAAAGTATGCATGCAGGGAGCAGGATTTTCAGCCTATTATATTGGATTTGAACCTGCGAAGGCGCTAAGCCACCAGATCTCCCACCGCGCATTTGCGGTGAAAGTGCGCGCCTTGAGTCTGGCGCGTTTGACCACTCCGCCATCCCTGCACATATTGCAAAGAAAACAACTGCAATTTGTATGCTACAAACCAATATAAATGTTGTCTCGTTGAATAACTCTCGGATGTGGGCGTATGCGCCTGAACAAAAGGTGAGAGTATGAGTTTCTACAAATATCTGACTGAAGCTTTTTTGAAGGAGCGGAAGGAGAAATCCCCGCAGTATAAGGAGCGGCTTATGCAGTGGAGGCGCGATCCTCCTATTGTGCGCGTTGAGAAGCCGTTGAACTTGGCAAGGGCTCACACGCTCGGCTACAAGGCTAAAAAGGGATATGCCGTTGTGAGAGTGAGAGTGCCGAGGGGTATCAGGAGGGTAACGAGGCCGACCCGTGGCAGAAAACCCTCCCGTGCAGGAAGGTTCTTCTCAGCACAGCTTTCTGATCAGGTTATTGCTGAGCAGAGGGCAAACAGAAAATACAGGAATCTTGAGGTGCTCAATTCATACTGGGTGGGCGAAGATGGAACCTCAAAATACTATGAGGTTATACTCATAGACCCCGCAAGGAAAGAGGTTGAAACACTTGCAAAGAACCGCAAATCGCGCGTGTTCAGGGGGCTCACCAGTGCAGGCAGGCGAGCGCGGGGCCTCAGGTTTAAGGGAACGAGAAGGCCCAAGCAGTAATCTCTTGGGCTTTTCTTGGGGGCGCCTTTGATGGGCCGTTTTTTCGATTTGCACGTTAATTTTGACTGGAAGGATTTTTCTTTGGAGGGGTACTCCAAAGTATTTTACTCGAATGTAATCGCTGGGGGCAACCGCTATGATCCCGCCCGCATTAATATTGCGCGCGTTGGAAATCAAGATAAGCCCCTCCCTCAGAAGTATGACCTTATACATTTTGCAGGATTTAATGTGGACAGTGACCGGCTTGCACTTGTCCGAGAGAAAGGCCGTGCGGTGGAGGTTTGCGTCTCCGATATTAAGGATGCTCTTTATGCTGGGCGGATACACCAAGTGAGATTTTTCTGCGATGCACTCCGCACTTATAAGGTTCCATTTGTGTTTACATCTGGTGCCTCAGCGATATATGAGGTTAAATCTCCTAAGGAGATTGCATTCATAGGCGAGATGCTTGGGTTTACGCAACAGGCGGTGCTGGATTCTATGAGCGAGACCGCTTCAGAAATTTTAGGTGATAAGGGATGGTTATAAAGAAAAGCCTTCGCACGCGGTTCAGGTATATCAAGTTCAGGTTGCTTTCAGCGCATCCATTCCACGGGGATTTTGAGGGGGAACTGCGCGCGCATATTAATACGCTGCTCGGTCTCTCACATGCACCAAGCATAAAACTTCTCTCCTTTGATTCAGAAGGCAATGGCCTCTTGCGATGCGACTCAGCATCATTTACAGAAGTTCGACAGGCAATGCTCTTCTTTTATGATAAAGATTACAGGATAAAACTGCTCAAGAGTTCAGGCACGATTGGCTCATTAATAGGTGAATCTTAGGCCAATCAATTCTTGAGTGTATTATCCAGTTTCTCAAAAATCTGTTCAGCACTCATTCCCCTAAGGACTGCCTCTTGTACACCTATTCTTATACCGCTCGGAGAGATTACACTCTTATCCCACGGGAGAGAATTCTTGTTTACAATAATATTTTTCTTTTCGAGCTTATCCGCTACCACTGCACCGCCTCCCATTTTACTAACGTCAAGCACGACTTGATGCGTGTATGTGTACTCTTTGCCATCATAACCGCACACATCATACCCTGCCTCTGCGAGCATCTCCGCCAGTTTCTGTGCAGTTTTGATGACCTTTCTCCCGTAATCCTTGTGCAGTGTGTCGTATGCTATTGCCGTTGCAAGCAGTGCAGGTATCCTGTGCAGGTGATGATTGCTCAGAATTGCCGGGAAGATTGCAGTATCAATGTTCTTCTCAAACTGCATCTCGTTTTTTATGAGTATGATCCCTCCCTGAGGCCCGGGGAATGTCTTGTGCGTTGATGCGGTTATGATATCCGCACCATCCTTGAACGGGTCCTGGAACTCATTTGCATAGAGCAGGCCGAACACATGGGCGGCATCATACACGATAACCGCTTCAGGAAACTCTTCCCTGATCTCCTTTACCGGCTCTGGGTGCAGGAACATGCTCTTCCCGAATATTATAAAATCCGGGTTAACCTCGCGTATAATCTTTATTGATTCATCCACATCCGTTTTGAAAGGATTCTCCTTGTCAAGTGCAAAGTTGTGCACCTCTTTTGCGCATATCCTCGCTATCGTTCCCATCTTGTTGTGTGTTATGTGGCCCCCAGCGGGCAATGAATTACTCACAACCTTTCCCGTATTTTTTGGAAGCCCGCTGAACACAGCAAGGTTTGCTATTGCACCGCTTATTGGTCTTACATCTGCATAGTGGCATTTGAAATGCGCCTTGAAATATTCCTGGCATTTTGATTCCAAATCATCAATGTATTTTGTCCCGTTGTAATACCTGCTAAACGGCTTCCCCTCAGCATACCTATGCATAAAATCGTTGCAGTAGAACTCTGTGGATACTTCAGGGAACATTATATTCTCTGATGCAATAAGATTAAGCGTCGAGTTTCTCCACTCATTATTTTTGCCTACCGTATCCCTCACATAATCCAAAGTCAAATTGTCCATCATATTACCCCCTTCTCCACAGGCTTGAACTCCCGATATCCTCAACAATGATTTTTGCATCTGCAAGTGCCTTCCTTATTTTATCAGAGTCCGCATACCTCTTTTCTTTTCGTGCATTCTCTCTAACTGCAAGCAAGG